>Ga0209012_1000571_pt1 | contig 49682 bp, 44 predicted proteins | sample RS3BMetagenome_FD_184735 | JGI IMG/M metagenome (GOLD analysis project Ga0209012, IMG submission 184735) | Ferric oxide microbial mat and aquatic microbial communities from Rainbow Spring, Yellowstone National Park, USA - RS3B (SPAdes) (version 3) ...
GGGATTTTGGCGTCTGGCAAGACGCCCGCGAGGAGCATATCCGCATGGATACGTAACGAGCGGGCAACGCGGCCAGAGGTCAAAAGACCAAGTCAGATTGGAAAGGTTATTTCTTGGCGGCCCCTAAGAGCTGATAACCACGCTTCTTAACTGATGCATTATTGGCAGGAGCAACAATTATGATCCGAAAAACATTTGTCATGTCCGTGTATCCGGGAATGGAGACGGAATATCAGCGGCGACATAATCCCGTGTGGCAGGAACTTTTAGACACGCTCAAAAAGCATGGTGCCCATAACTACAGCATTTTTTTAAATCCGGAAACCCGGCAGCTATTTGGTTACGTGGAAATTGAAGATGAAGGCCGCTGGAATGCGGTAGCCAATACGCCAATTTGCCAAAAATGGTGGAAATTCATGGGCGACATCATGCCCAGTAATCCTGACCACAGTCCGGTGGCCGTGGCGTTACAAGAAGTTTTCCATCTCGATTGAAGCCATCATCTTATTTTTCCGCAATCGCGCTGGCAAAAGCAATCTGGGCCGTATGAGAAATGGATATATGCCAAGCGGTAATTCCCGCCTGTTGCGACAAACATGCCGTGTGGCCGCTCAGGCGTAATACAGGTTTGCCTTTGGAGTCCGGCAGAATTTCCATATCCGTCCAGGCAATTCGCCCGCGAAATCCCGTGCCCAATGCCTTCACAATGGCTTCTTTGGCGGCAAAGCGCCCGGCAAAATGGATGGCAAAATCTCGATGCTCGCGACAGTAGTCCGTTTCTCCCGCGGTAAAGCAACGGTGTAAAAAATGCTCTCCATGACGCTCAATGAGGTCATTGATGCGTCCGATGTCCACCACATCCACCCCATGTCCAACAATTGCCATCACTAAACTCACTTCTTCCGATTCAAAGTACGTCTCAATTGTAACCATCCTCCAGAAATCTCACACTTGCCCCTTTGCATCGCATCTGCAGTGCCATCCGCCAAAACTGGTGCTGTGTGATTATTTTGCCGATAAAAGTTGTGGCAAGTTCTGTGTTGGAATCTTCCGGCGACGGCTTGTGACGCTGCTTGGCGGAGAGACTATTTGAATGGAATTGACAAGATGGGTATCGACCCGCGCACCATTTTTCTGGCGATTATGCTGGTCTTGGCAGTTATGGGGCTGACTCAACTGGCTTTCTACCGTTTGCGTCCGCAAGAGCATTACTTCGGTTACTGGGGACTCGCCAATTGCGCCGCCTTGATCGCCAGTTTGCTGCTGTCATTCCGCGGAAGCATATCACCGCTATTGTCGATCGCAACGGCCAACACGCTGATAATAGTGGCGTGGGGGTGCTGCCTCAGTGGCTGTAGAGTATTTTCCGGACGCAGTCCAAAAATACTTCCACTGGCGGCTCTTGCCGCAGCAGTTTTCGCGATTCTTGCGATACCCTCGCCAATAAGTGAACACCTTTCAGACCGGATACTCGTTGTATCCTCCGCCTTTGATCTGTTGGTTCTGGCCACAGGGTTGGTGGTTTTTGATATCGCATGGCGGGAACGTCTTTCATCCGCGTGGATTGCGACCTTACTGGCCGGGGGCGTTGCGGTGATGATTGCGGTGCGCGGTTGCTGGGCCGCCGGGGCAATGCGGCCGGGAATATTTTTGACACAACACGATTTGGGAGCGCTGCTGTTGCCGTCGATCGTTGTCGCGTTGGCGTGGAATTTGAGCTTAACGCTTATGGTCGCCGAACGAATGCGGAATATGCTCATTGAGGCCGCCAACCGGGATGAACTCACCGAGGTACTCAATCGACGTGGATTTCAAACGGCGTTGTGGCGAATCATGCGGCAGAAGAACGAAGCGTCACCAGGCGCTGTGATTTTAATCGATCTTGATTATCTCAAAGCTACCAATGATACGCTCGGGCACGCGGCCGGAGATCGCCTGCTACGGTGCTTGGCCGAGGCGGTCAACGCGCAATTACGCTCCGGCGATATAATTGGCCGCATGGGCGGTGATGAATTTGCCGTGGTGCTTGCCGGTGTTGACGGCGCACAGGCGGTGGAAATTGCCGAGCGCCTGCGTGCTAATTACGTGACTGCCGCAGCCATGATCTCACCTGAAATCCACCCGTCAATGAGTATGGGCATTGCAATGATCCGCAGCGATGATCGGTCCATGAGCGAATTGATTGCACGGGCTGATAAGGCGTTGTATCAGGCGAAGGCTACGGGACGTGGCCGGGCGGTTGCATGGTCGGAACGCGGCGATCTTCCTGTCGAATTACGATTTGTCGGATAGGACCGTGCCCAGAAAACACATCCCATTGCATTACCGGCTCTGATTATCTCACCGACCTCAATGCCAGATTTAACTTTCCTTTTGATTTTCCTCCTGTCCAGCGCGCGGTTATAGTTGGCTCTCGGTCTGTTGCAGGAACTTATACAGGGCTAAGACAACCCATGCCGGATTTTTCATTCCATGTAAATCGTCTGTGGCGGGTCGTGCCGTTAATGCTTTTCGGATTGTTGTTTGTAACCGGTTGTTCGCAGCAGGTGCCTACGACGCCGCGTAAACTCATGGCCATTCCCTCTGCCTTACAGGAAATACACGCCCTTAATGATCGCTCCGCGCTGCTCGATAAATTGCGCTTTACCGGAAATGTCGATCTAACACTAATCAATCATGCTGGCGGAACCTCAAGTTTTCAGGCGCACGCCGTGCTGCTTGTGGATCAGAACCGTGTGCCGCACCTGTTGCTTGTGGGTACCTATCTTGGACAGGATGCCTTTGAAATGGGCATGAATCGTCGTATTTACTGGCTGATAGATCATGACCATAAAATTGCTTACGTCGGGCGGGTAGCCATGGAAGATCGTCTGCCACCCGGTGTCATGCCGCTTCGGCCACAACGCGTTTTGGACATGCTCGGAATCACCCCGCTGATTCTTACAGGCCAGAGCCGCATTGCCATGTTCAATGTACCGCATACCGGAAGCTACAATTTGCTGTTGCTGCGTTCCGGTGGCGGCTCACTGGAGCATATCAGCCGACAAATTTCCATCAGCCGATATACCGGGCAGGTGCGGGAGGTGCGGTTGTATGATCGTACTGGCCGGGTCATCGCCTATAGTGAATTAAGCCATTATCGCCCGCTGGATAACGCATTTGACGGCGTAGAACTGCCGACGCGCATTGTTATACATTATCTTGATGCCCAGGCGGAAATGAATTTTCACGTTCATCGCGCTGCATTAACCTTCCCCGGCAAATCAAAATTCATTTTTGCTTCGCCAAGCTTCCAGGGTTTGAAAGTCGCCGATATGGATAATCCGGCCAACTGGATTACCCCCAAGGCCGCCCATGCTGCGGCTAAATAAAGGCTCTGGGCGCGCGAACGATTGCCTCAACACGCTTCTGGAGGGGGGCGGACGTTTACACATTCAGCGGCGCTTACAAGCTATGGCTGTGCGCCGCCAGATATTCCGCCACGCCCGCGGAATCGGCTTTCATGCCGGGCTTTCCGGGTTCCCATCCGGCGGGGCAAACTTCCCCATTTTCCTCATAAAATTGCAGCGCATCGACCATGCGAAGTGTTTCATCCACATTGCGGCCCAGCGGAAGATCATTAATCAGTTGATGCCGCACAATGCCGCCTTGATCAATCAGAAAGGTACCGCGCAAAGCTACCGCTTCATCATGCAGCACGCCATAACTGCGGGCAATCGCCTTGCTTAAATCCGAAACCATCGGGAAATGAAGGTTGCCAATACCGCCTTCTTTAATAGCCGTGCGTTTCCATGCCAGATGGGTAAAGTAGGAATCCACACTAACCGCAACGACCTTGGTGTTGCGCTTTTGAAATTCCTCATGGCGATTATCAAATGCGAGAATCTCCGATGGGCATACAAAAGTGAAATCCAGCGGGTAAAAAAAAAGAATTCCATAAGAACCTTCAAGAAAAGAGCGCAAATGGAACCGCTCGCTGATAGAATTGTCTGCCATCACGGTTGGAGCCGTGAAATCCGGCGCGGGTTTTCCTACGAGAACGTGCATTGAAAATACTCCAGATAATTAAAACAAGCCAAAACAAACCAAAATCCAAGGCAGGAATTATGGTGATGCCGCAACGGTTTGCAAGCCATTTACGATTTAATTTACCCAAAAGCGGGTTTTGGGGCGGTAATTATTTTTTAGGCTTGTGCTTGATGGTACATTGAGACGATAACTGTTATAGGGCGGTACTTGCCTCCCTGTGCGTAAAGTGAGTTCAAAGTAGCGGAGCAATACAATAAATGGTCAATCCCAAAGCAGCGGTGAAATACTTTGTTTTAGACACCAGCGCGTTATTGCACAATCCCAACGCCCTGTTTTCCTTTGCGGACAATGAGGTGGTCATTCCCTTTGATGTGCTGGAAGAACTCGATAAATTCAAAAAAGATACCAACGACGTTGGCCGCAACTCGCGCATGGTAATTCGTCATCTCGATCAACTCCGTGAGCGCGGCCACTTGGCCGATGGCGTGAAATGGAACGGCCACAACGGTTGCATTCGCGTGGCCATGGAACAAACGCCCGTTCCGGGCCTCAATTCCAGCGTGCCGGATAACCGGATTATCGCTGTGGCCTATCATCTCAAGGAACAGGGCAAACCGGTCACATTTATCAGCAAAGATATTAATGCCCGCATCAAATCAGATGCCTTTGGAATCAACACCGCGGATTTTGAATCGCAAAAAGTTGATTACGAAACTCTCTATGCCGGCTATCGGGAATTAAAGGTCGATGGCTCTGTCATTGATCGGCTGTATGCGGAAAAGAAGATCCCCATTCAGGACCCCGTGCTGGCCAAACTTGATCCACCGTTGTTTGCCAATGAATTTGTCCTTTTCCGCAACACCATGGATGAGCATCAAACGGGCTTGGCCCGATATGTCAGTTCATTACAGGCGGTGTTACCGCTGATGCGTGCCAAAAAAGCCTGTTTCGGAATTCTTCCCCGCAATGTCCAGCAGACCATGGCATTGGATCTGCTGCTTGATGATGATGTGCAGATGGTCACGCTCATGGGTACCGCCGGCACAGGAAAAACGCTTCTGGCACTGGCGGCGGGTATGACCAAATGCTTTAATGAGCAGCGTTACGAGCGGTTGCTCGTGGCCCGGCCAATTATGCCGCTGGGGCGGGATATCGGCTTTCTCCCCGGCAGCAAGGATGAAAAATTGGCCGCCTGGATGCAACCGATTTTTGACAATCTCGAATTCCTCCTGCAGGACCGCCGGGTGCATAGCGCTGAATCCGCCAATGTTGAAGCGAAACTCAAGGCCTTAATCGAAAGCGGAAAAGTAGTGCTTGAAGCTCTGACGTATATTCGCGGACGCAGCATCCCGCATCAGTTTATGATCGTTGATGAGGCACAAAACCTTACTCCCCATGAAATTAAAACCATCATCAGCCGCGTTGGTGAAGGAACCAAAATTGTCCTAACCGGTGATGCCGAACAAATTGACAATCCATACCTGGATGCCAATTCCAACGGTTTGTCATTCACCATTGAAAAGCTCAAAAATTCCGAACTTGTTGGGCACGTTACGCTTGAACGCCCAGAGCGCAGCAATCTCGCGAGTTTGATTGTCAAGGAATTGTGAGAGGAAAGAAATTGGATGCTTGGGCACCAATTCCCAAAGCTCACCATAAAGCCGGGACCGCGGGTCGCGCCATTTGAGTCTACACATTCAAGATTGAATGCGACGCATTACGCGGTGTAACCCGGCGGCAGCCTGTGCCGACATCAGTGCGCACTATTCTCCCGCCGCTGCCGGGCGACGGTTTTGATCCGCAGGTAAATCAGATACACCAGGATAAATATATTGGCAATCAGCAGGCCAAAGCGAATGAGATCCGGCTTGGCGCAAATTTCAATAATTTCCAGCGGCATCAGCAGGCATACTTCCACAATCACCAGGTATTCGCCCCACACTTTTTCCCGGTACAGGCCGATACCCTCCACCAGGAACAACACGGCGTAAATAAACGTCCCGGCAGCGAGCATTTCAAGTTGTTTGGCATGAATCAACTTGGTGTGATCCATTACCCAGTCCACATATTTGTTATGCGGATCCAACCGAAATTTATCCACCCAGCGTGTGGCAATGACCGTTAAATTGGCGTGACGAAACGTAAGGGCCAGAACCCCCGCGGTTATCATCGCCGCCGCTTTGAAAAACTTAAACAGCGCAATGGCCAGCAGTATGTGGTTGCGGTGGGGCGGTTTTGCGGTCGCCGCAGTGGATGACTTTTCGGATGCGGTGTGACTCATGGCGGCATTCCTTCAGAACCCACGATCGCCGTGGCAAGTTTCTGCGATATTAACTCTACGCCTGCGGGGTTGGGATGTACCCCATCAGCCGATATCCAATGTTCACGTGATACGCCAAGTGCCTCTTGCCGCTTGACTTCATTGCGTACATTGACACATTCCACCCCCGCCTCCGTTACCCATTGCTCAAATGCGTCCTGATATATTTCCCGCCACTTATGGCGCAGCGCAAAAACGTCCGGCAACGCATGAAAGAACAGTCGATTGGATCGCTCTTCCGGAACCATCGGCGAACTTCCAATCGTTAAATAGGTGATAATCCGGGCGTTGGGCGCATGTTCGCGACATGCGACCAGAATCTGGTCCCAAATTTGCCTGAAATTGGCTAAACCCTCTTCATGATCATTGGCGTTGTTAAATGCACATGATTCAATTACCACAATGTCAGGCTGGCTTTGTATTAATGGCAGCATCCGCTGCCTTCCATGCCAAAATTCATACAACATTCGATACAAAACCAACTCCGCCCGCGTGCCGCCAATGGCCCAATTGGAAATCTCGTAAACATGCCCCGGATGTAATACCTGTAATGCATCAGTCAGCATGCGCGGTGGCTGATGCAGGTATTCAGTCATTGAATCGCCGTAAAGAATTACACGCATGGGCAGCTTATTCTCCGGAGATTATCCACTACGCCGGACCGGTCCGGTGCCGCGCTATATTAGCCGCGAAATGCTGTTGGTGAAACTGCTGCTATTATTTGTACGCTTCTTAGTACTACAGCGCGACTTTCTACTCGCCGCGTGCGTTAATCGCAGACAATCAGGATCAGGAAGGGCGTTTTTGGCTCTCAATCGCCGAAGTCGCGCTGTAGTATTAGGAGGCCTGCTATCAGAGATAATAAACCTGTGCGCACAAATACAGTATTTCAATAAAATGTACACAATTTATTCTTGCATGTTGCGCATGGATCGTGTACATTCCCTTAAGCAATCTTATCTGGAGGATATGATGATGCGAATTACCGAGGAATCAACCACGATTTTCCCGTACCGCCGCAGGATGCCTACTTGCCGGTCCATCACTTTTTCCGCAGTGCTTGCAGCGGCCTCGCTGCCAACCATGAGTTTCGCTTGGGCCGAGCCACCGCTGCCGGTGATCCCTTCTGCCGTATTTAACGTCACCAATTATGGTGCGGTTGGTGATGGCACTACCACCGATACCGCAGCAATTCAAAACGCCATCAACGCTGCATCCGCTGCAGGCGGGGGCACAGTGCTGGTTCCCGACAGCGGCTTGGGTGTGTACATGGCCGGTGCATTGAAGCTTAGCAGCAATATTAATCTGGATGTTGCCGGCGGAGCGACGCTGGAGATGCTGGCAAAAAGCCAATACGGTTCCGGCAGCACGGATTTTATCTCCGCCAATAATGTCAGCAATACCGAAATATCCGGTTCGGGAATTATTGACGGCAACGGCAGCACATGGTGGTCGGATCCATCATCTTCCAGGCCATTTTTGGTCAATATCCAGAATTCTTCTACGGTGGCCGTTGACAATATCACGCTGGAAAACTCCCCCATGGAGCATCTGACTTTTAACAACACCAGCAACGTGACCATCAACGGCATTACAATTTCCGCACCATCCAATTCGCCGAACACGGATGGCATTGATCCGTCCGGATCCAATTACCTGATCGAGAACTCCACTATTTCCACCGGTGATGATGATATTGCCATCAAGCCACAAAACGCCGCATGTAACAATATCGTTATCAATAATATGACGATTGGTTCGGGCCACGGTATCTCCGTCGGCGGCCAAACCAATGACGGCCTTAATGGCATGACCGTCAGCAATATAACCTTTAACGGTACCAGCAATGGCTTGCGGCTCAAGGCTGGTGCCGGTTATGGCGGTCTGGTGCAAAATGTCAGTTACAGCCATATCACCATGACCAATGTTGCCATGCCGATCGCAATCACCAGCTTTTATGAAAACGGCAGCGATAACTTTCCCACGGATCCAACGGCGGTAACCGCAGCGACGCTTAACAGCACCACGCCGCTGTGGAAAAATATCAGCTTCGACGGCATTACCGCGACCGGTGCCACGCAGGATGGATTAATTTATGGTGAACCATTGACCGGAATCGGGGCCCCGCCGACCAATTTCAATGGCCTGTCAATAAGCAACGTGAACATCTCGGGATATAAAGGCATGGGCGTTTACTATGTTCAAAATTTGGAATTGGGCGCGGGCAATACGTTTCTGGCGCAAAGTGGCCCGGGTCTAAGCACATATTCTGATACCCTTGCCGTCCCCGATCCGTCAACATGGGCTTTATTAACCCTTGGCTCGCTGATACTTTTCTGCGGCGATAAATTTTTGCCCCCTCGCTCAAAAATACGAACATAAAACATTTGTTCGGCATTGCGATATTGCGCACATTGGGCCCCCTTGGACGGCATTGAAATCCACAAGAATCGCTAAGTTTAGAATACGTAAAATTCGCCGATATTCCTTTGCTGACTGATAAAAATGATCCGTTTTTGATTCTTTTGTTGAACGCAAGAAAAGTAGAGTCGCAAAATCTAACGTGCAACGGTTTGTAGGATTACAGCGTGCGCACAATATTACATGATGTGTATCAAGAAAAAAAATAAAAAATATATATTTTGTGCTTGACATGTGCGCCATTGTGTTGTACACTAACTTCTGAATTGATAATTCGGCTTCTTTCGGGCGGCTTCTGCTCCGCCATTCATTTTTGAAAAGCCGAGGCGATGTTCGTTGCGAAGTTGTGTCATGATATTGCAGCAGGGTTAGTTGAGTTTTTGAAAAGTATCAAGTGTCCGCTTCATTTGCAGTTCGGTGTGTTGCCGGAGGCGAATAATGGAGCAAGCCCTTTTTTAAGGAGTGAGAACTATGATTCTCAAATCAAACGGTTCACTGTTGGCAGCGGCAGCATTGTTCGGCGGAGTAATGGCGGTCGCAGGTGCGGTTCACGCAACGAGCATCGGCGTGCAGTTCACAGAAACCGGTGACGGAAAAACCGTTCCAGTTCCAGCGGCAACCTCCGCTGGCTACGGTACTTATTCACAAGCAAATTGGAACCAGATCAGTGGATCAAACTCGGGCAGCACTTACACCGGAAGCATTACGGCTCCCTTGAATTCAGCCGGTGCCGCCAGCACCGGGATAACGTTTTCATACGCTGGCGTACACGAATTTAACCAAGGCGCATCATCCGGTTCTCCCGCCACTGGTAATGAGGATCTACTTTCAGGCGCTGCGGTCGTCGAATCCAGCAGCACTCCAGCAACGCTGAGCTTTTCCGGCCTCGGCAGCGGCACGTACTCGCTTCTGGTTTACACGGATTACCAAGGCAATGGCACCAACGCCTACGGTGCGAAATTCAGCGTAAACGGCGGCAGCGGTAGCTACGTGCTTGAGCAGGACGCGGCGGCTTTTTACGCCACACCAACGTTCACCTCTAATCCCGCGACGACGGGGGCGGGCGTCTCCCAAGTCAGTAACTATCTCCTGTTTACCAATATAACTCCCGTCAGCGGTGCAATTTCCATCAGCTACGCTGAGAATAGCGCTGTTTCGGGCGGAACCGGTCACATTGGGGTCAATGCGATACAACTTGTGACGCCGGCCGTTCCTGAACCCGCACCCTTAGCACTACTGGCATTGGGCGGTTTAGGTTTGTTGCTTCTGCGGCGGAAAGCACGGACGACTGCCTGAGCGCTCCAGCCGCTTGCACTAAGCGTCCGGCAAATTTACTCCGGATGGGAGTATTGCGGCTTGGTCTATACGTAAAGTACACGGTCTGCTTATGGACAGGGATGTCCATAAGCGGCCTGTCCGCTCCAGCACTATGCCCGTGCCATGCCAGTGCATGTGGTCATTCGCTGGAAGTTTCGCTTGCGGCAGAATTTCTTCCGCGCATCAAGAAACTGCGAGATGGTTATGGATAACACACCTTCCCTTCCCAGGCATGACGCCACGGACAGTCCGCCCGGCTCCGGCTTCGCGGACTCCCCGTCGCGCTTGCCTGATACCTTGAAATTTCCTCCAACCGGTGAAAATATTACGGTTAATTTCCGCAATGAACCGCCACCATTGCAAAATCCACGAACTTCTCGTATGTTTTCTCCCATGTCCAAAGCGCCGAACCAGACTCTTATCGCTCGACAGCTTAATTTAGCTCCCGGTACCGTGTCACGCGCTTTGCGCCAGCAGCCGGGAATCAAATCCGAAACGCGCGAACGGGTTTTGAAACTTGCGCAAAAACTTGGTTATACCGTTCGCCTCCGTGGCAAAGCCGCCGCAGATGCAGAAGCCTGTTATCTCGGCGTTTTAGTGCAATCTCCGGAAAGCAGTTGGACGCATACCCGGTATCTGGTTGGTTTAAGCCAGGCCGCCGCCGCCATGAATGTCACACTTATTGTGCATCATGTTTCCTTTCAGGATTGCCTGAATATTGTCAATGCCGACCGCCAGCCGCCGGCCATGCGCGATGGCCGCGTAAAAGGTCTCTGCCTGGTGCATCGCTGGCCGGAAGATGTTGCGCGGCAATTGGCGGAAAAATTCGCCTGCGTTTCCGTCGTGCATTTCTACCCCGGTGCTAAAGTGGACCTTGTGGATATGGATCATCGCGGCGGAATGAATATCCTCGCCGAGCATCTCTATGGCCTGGGCCATAGAAAAATCGGCTATTTTGGATATTGCAGTGATATGTCATGGTCCCGTGCCCGCTATGCGGGATATGTGGAGGCCATGACCAAGCTGCGACTGGAATTAAATCCGCAATGGGCCATAGAATTTGGTGCCGATGTATTTGAACACCGTCTGGTACCAGATGCAGCCCCGGAACAGGCTCTTCGCTTAATCAAATCGGGTGTACGTGCCTGGATGGCCACCAATGAATGGGCTGGACAAATGCTGGCACAAATTGTCCGCGATGCCGGCCTGCGTGTGCCGGAAGATGTTTCCATTACCGGCTTTGATAACACTGATACCGTTCCTCGGCCTGTGGTGCAGTTAACGTCCGTGGGCGTGTCACTTTCATTAATCGGCACCGCCGCCATCCAGCGGCTCCACCACCGCCTGGCTAATCCGGAAGAACCACGGCAGAACATCCTTTTTGACGTTGAGTTTGTCCCCGGCGATTCCACCGGCCCATTTATATCCTGATCACTGCCTGAGACTGTGCCCGAGTAATCGCGATCCCGGCCATTACCTGGACAGGCTCCCGGGCGATTAATATCTTTCACGCCGTTTCCCCACTTTGAATAAATTGGTGGTACAATATCCTCCATGGTTGAAAGTTTTTCCAACGTTCCTGGTTTGGCGCTCGGCGGCGGTGTATGGGTGGACCGGCAACGTTTGCAATTCGGATTTTCCCGCTCCGGTGGCCCGGGCGGTCAGAATGTCAATAAAGTAAATACCAAAACCGATTTGCGTGTTCACCCGGATGATCTCCATGGGTTGAATGTCAAAGCTCGTTTACGTCTGATTCAAGCCGTAGGCCGCCGCGTGGATGCCGCCGGCGCCATTGTGCTGGTCAGCTCCAATCAACGCACCCAGGAAGCCAATCGCCGCGCCTGCGTGGAAAAGCTGAAACTCCTGGTATCTCAAGCCATGGTGGAACCCAAGAAACGTCGCAAAACCCGTCCCACCAAAGCCAGCAAAACCCGTCGTCTGGAATCCAAACGTGTGCGTTCGGATGTGAAACGCACCCGCCGCACCCCAGCGGAATAAAAACGTAAAGTCCCGGTTAGATAATCAAACCAAGCAGTTTATGCGTGCCCCTTAGCCAAGCAACTTCCGCTGTTCGCGTTCGTGCAGGTCCCTAAATCTAGTTTTCAAATCTTCCATGCCCGCCTTATAGCGCGGAAACTTCACGCAAATGTGCGCCAGCAACTCTATTTCCGCGGCAAAATCTCCGAGATGAATTGTCTCACTGGCAATCATCGGTCCGGCTGTCGGTATCTCCGGGGCATTCCCAGGAGTCGGGGTTTCGAGCATATTGTGATAATTCCCCAACGCCAGACAAAGAGCGCCGGTTTCATATCCGAACGCATGAAACACTGTTGAATCACAGGTGCCTCCATCCATTAAGGCCCGTTGATAATGGAACTGCGAATCTTCATCGGCAATGCCGCCGGCGGTCATGGCCATGAAGCGTGTTAACGCCGGGCTGAATGTGCTGGTGCGGTCTCCTACACGAATCACCGGCCCGGCTCCCTGCACAGCCTGTGCGGTGGCCCGGCTGGTTTCCAAGCCGATGATGGCACAGTTGCGCGGAATCAGTTTTTGCTGGGCCGCCGCTATGGCTCCGGCAAATCCTACTTCCTCCGCGCGTGTCAGCAGGATGGTTACATTGCATTTGGCCTTGATTTCCAGCAATCGGTCAAGCACACACAAGCACGCGGCCACGCCCGCCAGATCATCGCACGCCCGGGCCATGAACAGGTCATTTGATTCTCCCGCATCGGGTAAATTCCATGTGCCAATTGTCCCGCGCGGAATTTTTACACCGCACGCCGCCAATGTCACACGCATGGGGACACTTTTTTTTGCCGGTGTCACCTGCAGCACGCGCGTCACCACCGGCTTGGGCAATTCACCGCCAATGCCCTTGTCAGGCCATAGGGCCACGCCCGCATCGGTAAAGCATGATGGCTTTACGCCACCTCGAAAAATGGCCCGTATGGTTCCATCGCTTCCCATGCCGGTGACAACAAAGCCGGGATGATCCAGATGCGCTTCCAATACCAGTATTCGCGATCCCCTGCGGCCCGTGTGGTAATCCAGATGGATATTGCCCACGACATCTTCACGTAATGCGATCAGCTTTTTGCGCCCCGCCTCGCTATGCCAGCGCCGAATGGCGTCTGTCACCATTTCTTCCCGGTACGGCGCGGTGGGGGTATCGCATAGACGCGACAGATTCTGAAAAAAAGTATCCCGCAGTTTCAAAATATCGTTCCTTTACTGCCGCCGGATCAGCGGTTTTCCCGAATTGGCCGCAGTCTCTTCCGGCGCGTCGGGGTAAATTTCATTGAGGCCCTGCCCGTCCACACTGCGCCGCAGCAGCAGATATAAAATTGTGTTGCCCGCAAAATAATAACTAATTACATAAGCCCCCAGCAGCGTCACCGCCAGAAACAGCCAGAAATATAGAAACATCGCCCCGATGTATTCCGACCAGTTCATGGCCCACCAGTTAATGGGCGCAATTAATTCACCGAACCGTGGCGGCTGCCACATCGCATTGAGTTTTCCACCGCCGGTATTCCAGCCATGCAGTACACCAAATAACGTCATACCCCAGCCTACAAATAGGTGCACGCCCGCCAGCAGCACATACATCGCAAACGATAAAAACAAATAGGTCGTTGCGCCATATACCAATAGCAGCAGGGTGTAAAACAGCATCCGCCAGGGTCGCGCGTACACGTAGCTGAAACTTCGACTTATCGCGTCAAAGGAATCTGATCCTTCCACCGCCAGCGTCGGATAAATCAGGTTAAATCCGCCGATGACTCCCAGTGCCATGAGCATGATAATAAAGCCGAGAATCAGAAATACGACAAAAATTGCGCCAATAAAAATCTCGCCCAGAAATGGAATCGCCCCGACAAATGATAAAATTGTCAACGCCAGCCCGGTCCCCAAAATCGTGATAAATGGCAACATCGGGGCTTTAATGAACGACCCAAGATGCGAAACCGTAAATGCGATATTGGCCGAGAATGTGGGGCGCTTTCCTGCAAACTCCAGCGCCGTCTGCCGACATATCATCGCGCCCGCCAAAGCTGTGGCCAACATGCCGGTAATCACCAGCACCAGCACGCTGCAGATATAAAACAACCGCCGAAACAATAAGCCCGCGCCATGTACCGCACCGACCGCCCGAACCGGAGCGGCCCCGGTAATCAACCATGTCGGCCCGGTGATAGACATATTCGCCAGACAACCGGTGATAGAATTATTTTCCCACAGGCCATGGCGGCCCGTCGGCAAAATCCCCGTTCCCACCTGCACCACCGCCTGATCGGATTCCCCATTGGCGGCTTGCATCGGTGCTAATCGTAACATTGCCGCCGTATTATTCACCAGCAGATGAAATTCTCTGATTTCATAGCGCATTAAGGCGGAAAAAACGCCGCGCCCAACCATGGCTTTAAGCTGCCGCATTTGGTTTAACAGCTTCAACGTGGCCTGCCGACGGGTTTGATTCACCATCGCGGAACTCGCGCCCGCGTGCCTGGCCGCATGAACCGCCTGGATAAACTGCCGCTCATACACCGCTTTGATCGCTCCATAGGCCGCTCCGGGGTTCTCCGCCAGCGCATCAGTCTGCGCCAGGCTTAATTGTGGCTCCACGCTCTGCAACAAGTCCATGATCGCCTGCGTTCGGCTGATTCGATTTTGCTTCAGCAGATCATCGTAATACCCCGGAATTGGAGAATCAAACGCGGTGATTTCCCCCGGCATTACCTGATAACTCCACAGAACATCAAAGGTTCTTCCCGCACAATAAATCACCAGAATCGCCAGCAACGCTGTGACCATGCACGCCGGCTGAATGGCCATGCGGAAGGCCCGGAATAAGGCGCTGAATTCAAATATGGATCCGAACTTCACATTTTCCAGCGTAAAGTTCTGGTAAATTGTTTCTTCACTGGTCCGTATTGGATCACCCATCGTACTTTACGCCTCGCTGCACATTTCCAAGTTCTTCTATGATAATGGATTTGCCGAAATACTGCCGTATTTTTTCGCGCACCGATTCGCGACCATCCGCGAGCAACGGTTGGCCCACATTATAAGGACTTGCCCAACCCCTGAAAAATCGTTCCCCCAGGAGCCTGTCCGGGTAATCGCCGGGGATGGCAGTTGCAATACGGTATACTGTTCGCCTAATATGAAAGCTGCGGAAGCGCATTGGAGCATCTGGGAGTAATGGCCGGGATTGCTCGGACGGGCTTCCGGCGCGGTGCGTTGGCTTTCAGAGACGGATAGAGGTTTTGTACACAAGGCTGCCTGATATATTATGAGCACGCTTACCGAAGTTCCTTCCCCCGCCATTGCCGCGCAATCGATCAGAGAACCTGTTATCCAAGTCTCGTTATTATCAGACCTTATGGAATTGGCCAAAATCCGCCTGACGGGCATGGTGGTTATTACGACCATGGTGGGTTTCTGGCTTGGAGGAGCCAATGGCATAGGCTGGCTTAAATTGCTTTGGGTGGCCGGGGGCACCTGGATGGTCGCCGCGAGTGCTGCCACGTTGAATCAATTATTTGAAATTTCACGCGATGCGCTTATGCCGCGTACGGCCAACCGTCCGCTGCCCGCCGGTCGCATCTTGCTCTCCACTGCCATTATGTTTGCCATCTTCACGGCCGGGCTGGGCATGGTCATGCTCTGGATGGGAACCAATCCGCTCACCGCCCTGTTGGGATTCGCGAATTTGGTCATTTATGCCTTTATTTACACGCCGATGAAACGCTTTTCCACCCTTAACACGCTGGTGGGTGCCGTTTGCGGCGGAATTCCGCCGGTCATGGGATACACCGCCGCCACTGGACACCTTGCGCCGGCCGCCATTGCGTTGGGCGTTTTATTGTTTGTTTGGCAGATTCCACATTTTCTCGCGTTGGCGTGGCTGTATCGCGATCAATACGAAAAGGCCGGATTCAAAATGTTACCGGTGGTAGACCAGACGGGGCGATTCACCTGCCGAATGATATTGCTTTACAGCATACTGTTAATCCCGGCGGCGCTGGCGGAAACGGTGCTGGGAGGGGCGGGCTTCTGGTATACACTTTCGGCGGTACTGCTGGGAGCGGTGATGATTTTCCTGGCGACCTTATTATTGCGCGATCCGAGCCGCGCTGGTGCCCGGAAGGTTTTTCTGGCCAGTGTGATTTATTTGCCGCTGTTGCTCATGGCCATGGTGGCCGACACGCCGCCTGGCGCGGCGGCCACGCACGGGGTTTCAATCCAACTGCTGGGCAGTTCTGATTCGAGTCCGGCACCCGTGTTGTTACCGGCGCCGCGGCAAGGTAAGTGAAACAGACCAAGCGTGATATTCTGGTCCTATCGCGCCGGGCTTAAAGCTTGAAGTAAGGCCATGAAAAATAAATTCACCGCGTTTTTTTCCTCCGGATTATGGATTATTGTCCTGCTGGGTTTAATCACAGTGGCTCTGGCCCTGAAAGAAATTATTATTCCCCTGGCCGAGGGTGATTTCACGCGCACCATCGGAGATGGTGTGCATGTCGCCAGTTATGATTTTAACCTGCACCCGCTGCTGATAAATCGCAAGCTGCTGGTGGCTTCCGGCAACAGCAAAGATGGCCTCAACGCCCTGACGGACCCGCGTGTGCTTACGCCGGCGCAGGTCAGTAATATTAACGACGCCCGCCGCGATGCCGGCGGATTTATGCAAGGCCCGGATCGTGTGGTGGGAGTGGTGATTCACGGGCAGGCCAGAGCCTATCCGCTGCCGATGATGAATTGGCACGAAGTCTGTAATGATCGCCTGGGCGGCAAGGCGATTGCCGTAATCTGGGATGGGTTTTGTGATACGGCCATGGTTGTCAGGCGCCGCGTGAATCATCAGATTCTCCGGTTCGGCTACAGCGGCCTGGTTTACAACGGCAACGCTCTGATTTATGACCGACAGCCCGATGTAGAGGACGAAAGTTTGTGGAGTCCGATTGCGGGCCGGGCCATTGCCGGTCCGATGGCCGCGAAAGGTGCGAAGCTAACGGCGTTGCCGTGTCAGGTCGTTACGTGGCGAAACTGGAAAAGCATGTATCCGCAAACCACGATGATTGCGGGCGTCAGTACGCTTTACTCGGCATATCGAAAAGATGTGTATGGTCCATATGATCACAGTCTCGCCGGGCCGCGGTATCCAGTAAAACCTCTTTGGAGCCATCGGCATGGCAAACTCAAATCCAGCCTGATTCTTCTGCGGATCAAACATCATTGGCGGCCCCTGCGGTTTGCGCCACTTTTCGCCCGGCAAAATCGCGCCGGTGTTGTGCACCTCAAACTCGCAGGTGTGCCGGTTGTGCTGCAATGCTTCAAAGAGCCGCAATGGCGAACCGTAAGTGTTATTTCCCCACAACAACTACCCACCGCTTACGGTTTTCTATTCGCCTGGTACGCACAGCACCAGTCAGATTTTGCGAACCATTAGGAGCCTGTCCAAGTAATGGCCGGGATTGCGATGGGTCTGAAATGTCCCGTATGTGCGGCGGAGGATTGCGCCGACTCTGAAAAATGAGTCTGCGAGATCCGACAACAAAGCAGGCGGGGCATTTCAGGCCCACCCCACGGGGCGGCGTGCTTTTGGCCCCCCTCTGTGGCACAGCGGATGGGGCGTATTCGCTGAATATATGTGATTTGTCGATAAAATATTCATATTAATAAAATAAATCTTAACACAATGCTAATACTAAGATACTGTTCGTTTATCTATAGTATTATGTAAGCATCTGGAGAAGTTCCGGCGTGTGGTTGTTTGGTACGCCCTTATCTCGATGTTTTTTTGACGCGGAGAAGTACATCATGGCAGCCGCAGTGAATAACGCCGTTCATGCCCGTGAAGTCACAGACGCTCTCAATGAAGTAAAATTCAGTGGCTTTCACCTCCGCGCCATCATTACCGCCGGTATGGGGTTTTTCACCTCCGCCTATGATTTGGCAATTATCGGAACTGCCGTGGGCTTAGCTAATGAAAGCTGGAAGGCCGGTCCGACGGAAGTTGGTCTGATCGCATCGTCATCGCTGTTTGCAACATTTATTGGGGCCATTTTATTTGGCACATTGGCCGATCGTATTGGGCGCAAAAGTGTATATGGTTTGGAAGCCATCCTGATGACCATTGGGGCGGTGGGGAGTGCTTTTTCATTTGGCGTGTGGCAGCTTGTGGCTTGGCGCGTGGTGATGGGATTGGGTATTGGCGGGGATTATCCGCTTTCCGCCGTGATCATGAGTGAATACGCCAATCGTCAGGACCGCGGCAAAATGGTGGGGATGGTATTTTCCTGCCAGGCCCTGGGTTTTCTGGCCGGGCCTATTGTGATCCTCACGCTTCTGGCGGCGGGTGTTAACCATGATCTGGCTTGGCGAATTGCACTGGGGATTGGCGCATTGCCGGCGGCAGGCGTGATCCTGTTGCGGCGGGCGATGCCGGAATCTCCGCGCTGGCAGGCCCGTGCAAAAGGCAAAATTGCGCAGGCTGCCAAAGATATGGCCAATTACACCGACGGCCTGGCCCGTTCGGGTGTTACCGCGACCAATGTGGTCCGCGAACCATTAAGCAAGTATGCCCTGACGCTCCTGGGCACCGCGGGCTGCTGGTTTGTTTTTGATTATGCTTATTACGGTAATACCATTGGTATGCCGGCGATTATTAATTCCGTTGCGCCGCATGCATCCATGATTACCACGGTGGCATGGAACGTCATTATTTTTGGATTATTCGCGGTACCTGGTTACGTTTGTGCGTTTATGTTCAGTGATAAGCTTGGGCGCAAATTTATTCAAATGATGGGTTTTGCCCTGATGACCCTGATGTTTCTGGTGCTCGGACTGGTGCCGGCGCTGTCTCACAACGCCGCGGCGTTTATCACCGTTTTCGGTTTGAGCTATTTCTTTTCTGAATTTGGTCCCAATGTCACGACGTTTGTTCTGGCGGCGGAATTATTTCCTGTGAATCTGCGCACCACAGGCCACGGTATTTCATCAGGTATTGCCAAGTTTGGGGCATTTCTCGGCGTTCTATTCCTCAACGGCATTCTGGCCAAACTGGGTTTTGGTGGCGGCATGTTGCTTTCCGCGGGCATGTCGGTTGTCGGTCTGATCTTGACGGCAGTGTGTATCAAGGAACCGGCCGGTAAATCACTGGAAGAGGCGAGTTTGGAATCACTGCCTGTGGCGGAACTATCTCCAGAAGGCCTGCTGGCACACAGTTCTCCGAGCTTCGCCAATGGTTCAACCGACCGCATGTTAAGCTCCGACAAGCAGGAAGATTCCGCGGAAGTGCTGGTCGGCGTGTAACGCTGCAAGTGTACAATAATATCTTATATTCCCCCGGAAGGGACTTGGCGCAGCTACGACGCACCACCGGCGCGACGGTTGATTGCCGGCGTGTTTGCCCCCGCGCGGAATAAGCCCTTCACGCGATAATTCGATCCCTGCCAAAGGCTCCCGGCATGATCTCCGGTTGTGCTGCGTTATGCACAATGGCGGGGATGTGGTATTTTTATGGGGTCTTTTATTCTGGAGATCGTACGTGAGCGCAGAAAGCAGTTCGACTGAAAGTATGGAATTATCGCCGCAGGAACTCCAGAGCGTGGAGAAACTCCAGGATGGCTTTAAAAAAATTCGGCGGGAGTTGGCCAAAACCGTCGTCGGGCAGGATCAGGTAATTGAAGAATTGCTGATCGCCTTATTTTGCCGGGGACATTGTCTGCTCGTGGGTGTGCCGGGTTTGGCCAAGACCCTGCTGGTATCAACTTTATCCAAAACATTGAATCTAAGCTTTAACCGCGTGCAGTTCACACCTGATCTTATGCCCTCGGACATCACGGGCACGGAAGTGATTGAAGAAGATAAATCCACCGGGCAACGGTCTTTACGGTATGTCAAAGGGCCGATTTTTGCCAATGCCGTTCTGGCCGATGAAATCAATCGCACGCCGCCGAAAACACAGGCGGCATTGCTGGAGGCGATGCAGGAACATCAAGTCACGGCGGGCGGCGTACAGCGGCGGCTGCCTGAACCCTTTTTTGTCATGGCGACGCAAAATCCCATTGAACAGGAAGGCACTTATCCATTGCCGGAAGCGCAATTGGATCGGTTCATGTTTAATGTACTGGTAAGTTACCCCACGGAACAGGAAGAATTTGATATTGTCCGCCTCACCACGGCACCGCGGCATGTGCAGGTGGAACATGTGCTCACGGCGGAGGAGGTGCTGCAATTGCAGGAACTCGTGCGGAAGGTACCGGTGCCGGATCATGCGGTACGCTACGCGTTACGCTTAACACGGCAAACGCGGGTGTCCCAGGCGGATGCCCCCAAATTCGTTAAAGATTATGTCGCGTGGGGCGCCGGGCCGCGGGCCTCACAATATCTGGTTCTGGCCGGCAAGGCGCGGGCGCTATTACAGGGCCGGTATCATGTCAGCACCGAAGACATCCGGGCGGTGGCTTATCCAACGCTGCGCCACCGCGTGCTGACAAACTTTAATGCTGAAGCGGAAGGTATTCATTCCGATGATATTATCCGGATGCTTATTGAACATACCGACCGCGATGATCAAAGCTCGAAGGTAACCGCGGGCATGCCGAAGGTATTGCACAGCACGTAACGGGACCAAGCCAATGGATTGTAGTAAGTTCAGAATCATGGTTTATAAGTGTGTGTATCCGTGAGTGTAGAAGTCCCGCAAAAGACGGATTATAAAAAATATCTCGATCCGCGCACGCTTGCCAAGATTGCCGCACTGGATGTGCGCGCCCGCCTGATTGTCGAAGGGTTTATCACGGGGATGCACCGATCGCCATATAAAGGCTTTTCCATTGAATTTGCGCAACACCGGCCCTATACCAGCGGCGACGACATTAAGTATGTGGATTGGAAAGTCTTTGGCCGCACGGATCGACATTACATCAAACAGTATGAGGAAGAAACCAACCTGCAGGTCATGCTGGTGGTGGATGCCTCGCACTCGATGAATTATGCGGGGCAATCCAACCCGCAATGGCGGAAGTTTGATCACGCCATCAGCATCGCCGCGAGTATGGCGTATGTGGCGATTCACCAGCAGGATGGTGCTGGGCTGGCCATCTTTGACCAGAAAATCCGCAAGCTTTTGCGACCCAGCAACAGTCCGCGGCATTGGCGCACGATTATTGAAGAACTTTCGGGTTCACCCGGCGGAGCCAAAACCGGCACCGGGCAGGTGCTGGAGGAAATTGCCGAGGAAATCCGCCATCGCAGCCTGTTTATTGTTATTGGCGATATGTTTGACGACGCGGCGGGCATAATCAAGGGGATTCGCCATCTGCGGTATCGTCGGCACGATGTGATCATCATGCAGGTGCTCGATCATGATGAGTTGGAATTCCCGTTCCGCAATACCACGATGTTCAAAGGAATGGAAGACCCGGCTGAAGTGGTTGTGGAACCACAGGCGCTGCGGGAGGCGTATTTGGAGGAATTTCAGAAACATACGGAGAAGTTGCGGGCGGCGTGCCATAAATTGCAGGTGGATTTTCTGCAAATTGACACCAGCGTGCCACTGGATGTTTCGTTGCCGGGATTTTTGGCGAATCGGGCGGCGCGGATCCATTGAAATCGGAAATCGGGAGTTGGGAGTCAGAAGTTAGAATCAGGAATTTGGAAGCTCATTTGGAGTTAAGTTGAGTCTGTTGTTGCCGATCGCCGTTTTGCCTTTTGTTACACCGTGGCTGTTTGCCGCGGGGGCGGCGGCCATATCGATACCGATTGTGATTCATCTGTTGAATCGGCGGCGATTTCGGATTCAGGCTTGGGCGGCGATGGAATTTCTCCTGGCGGCCCATCGGCGTAATGTACGCAAACTTAAATTGCAGCGCTGGCTGTTGTTGCTTTTGCGTTGCCTGGCGCTGCTGCTGCTGGCGGCGGGAATCGCGCAGTTTCTGCCGCCGGGATCCGTTCTTGGCGCTATTCTTGGAAATGCCAGTCGCCTGACCGTGGTGGTCTGGGATAATGCCTATACCACGCAATATCGGCCGGCCGGGCAAAAAACAATTTTTGTCCGCGCAAGATCATTGTTGACGCATTGGCTTGACGGCACCAGCGCGCAAGGCCGCGTGGCTATTATCAGTGGCTCGAAAAATCCGCATGGACTGGTCAATGAGCCGGCTCCGGACCTTGCCACGGTGAGCCATTTGGTTTCCAGCCAAAAGCCGACCGATGCGGCTGTGGATCTGGCCGCGGGATTAAAACGCGCCTTGAACGTGCTGCAGAAACAGAAAGCGCGGGCTAATCGCAAAAGTCTCTGGCTGATTACGGATGACGCTCAGGCGGCGTTCGCACCGTTGAACTCGGCGGGTACTGCCATTCAAGCGGGAACCGCGCATCGGTTGAAAACGCTGATAACCGAGATTCGTAAAACCGGCACCACGGTACGGGTGTTCGATGTCGGCGATCCGCACGCGGGCAACATGGCCATTACAGACTTAACACTGGCCCGCCATTTTGCCCTGATCAACCGTCCCGTGCGCGTGCGTATTTCCGTGTTCAACGCTACCGCTATGCCGCAGGCCCGCGTCAATATTCGGTTGTTTCTAGATCAAGTGGCGGCTGGTTCTGTAACGCTGCCGCGGATTAACCCCGGCACGGAAGTAACCGTTGACGCAACATTGGGGACGGATATTACCGTCGCGGGTATGCACACGATTACAGCCCGACTCCCCGCCGATGGACTGATTATTGACAACACCCGCCGACTGGTCGTGCATGCCCATCGGCGTATGCGCGTGTTGCTCGTGGATGGCGCCACGGGTGATCCCATGGCTAATCGTCTGGCCAGTACGGCGTGGCTATCGACCGCTCTGGCACCGTTAGCGCATGGCAATACCTTTGCCCCGCATGTCATCAGCGCCCTTGAACTATCGGCACAATCACTGCGGCATTATGCGGCGGTGATCTTCAGCGACGCTCCAGCACCAGGATCGCGGAGCGTTCAACGATTGCGTTCGTTTGTACATGCCGGTGGTCTGCTGCTGATATTTCCCGGGCCTGCAGTGACAGGTCGCACCTGGAGTGCCGCGCTAAAAACCGGGCGCACCGGATTGTTGCCGGCGGTGATGGGTAGAATTATTGAACCGGCCAAGGCGCTGCATTTTAATTTCAGCGGCACCGGCAATGTGATTACCGAACCGTTTATGGCGGCGCGGCAAAGTGGCATTCACACCGGCATAAGCTCTGTGGCGACAACGCATTATCTGGCTTTGCGCGTGATTCATCCAAATCTGTGCCAAACGCTGCTTTCTTTTGGCAATGCGCAACCTGCGTTGGTAAGCCGCCGGGCAGGGCGGGGCGAAGTCATGGTAGCGGCATTTACGTGTGACACGCGCTGGACGGATTTTCCGGCCCAGCCTTCGTTTCTGCCATTTGTGTTTCAGATGATGTATTTTGGCATTCCGGATCGCAATGCCCGGTGGAATTTGCAGGTTGCCGGACGCTTTACCCTGGCCCCTGGAAGTACGGAAGCCTGGTGTGGCCCCAATGGTAAGCCGCTGGATTTGCGGGATCAGCAAATGGGTTCACGCATGGTGATCAGCAGTCCGCGCCTGTGGCATGTCGGGCTTTATCGTAATGCCACGCGCAGCGGCCTGGTTGCGGTGAATGTGGATCCGGCTGATGCGGATATTCGGCATCTTCCTGCCGCCCGGATTGCCGCGCTGCTGGGCTTACCTGTGGCCGATGTTATCAGCGACCCGCAACACCTTTCCCGCGCGCCGGTGAATCAGGCGTCCATAGGCGGCAATGCGGGACAGCGGTTACTGCTTCTGGCACTGTTGGTATTGCTGGCTGAAACGCTTTTGGCGCGGGCTTTTTCGCGCTATGATCGCAGCGGCAGCAGGGCCAAAAAGGGGGAGAGCAAAAAATGAATCTCCATGATGTTTTCTCTGTAAACGGTCCGCTGGCCGCGGTGAGCAATGGCCGCTGGGCATTAGGCACCACCCACCCCTGGCTGATGATTTTGCTGATGCTGGCCGTTGCGGCGGCGGGTTGGTGGAGCTATCGGCATCAGACGGCTACGCCTCGGTTGAAATTGGCCATGGCCATAACCCGCGCCGCCATTCTCGCTACCGTTGTGCTGCTGCTGGCGAAACCGATTTTTGTCATGGTGCACACCCTGCGGCGACCGGCGGTAGTGGCTATCTGGGTGGATAGCTCCCGCTCGATGACGTTGCGGGATGCGTATAAAAGTCCGTCAAAAATAAAGCTCATTGATGAAGTGCGGCAAACGCTTCCGGCGGCGCAAGCCAAAAAACGCCCCACGCGTTTTAATGTAGCCTGCTGGAGCCTCAATCAGGCGGCAAAGACCTGGCTTGGGGCGATTGCCAAAAATCAGAGCGTTGCCATATTTACCGGCGGCAGTCATGCCCACCTGCTGGGAATGGCCAATTCCCCTGCGCAATTAGGTCCGCTGCTGCAAAGGCTTGAGGCGATAAAACCACTTGCCAACGCCACCAATGTACCGGGCGTGGCAGCGGAGATATTCAATGATCTGCAAGGCCGGCCCATCAGTGCGGTGCTGGCATACACCGATGGGCGCAGCACCGAGCCGGTATCTGTAAGTCTGGTTCATCATCTGGCCAAAGCTGGAGCTACACCTGTGCTGGCGGTTCCCATTGGGCAGATTCATCCGCCATTTAATTTAGAAATTGCCGATGCGCAAGTCGCCCGCCACGCTTTTGTGCAGGACCCGGTGGCAGTAACGGCCAAGATTCAGTTCACCGGTGTAACCGCGGAGCAAAGTACCACCATTCGTTTGTTTGAAGAGACCAAAGATCATCGCCGGGGCAGAGAATTAGCCAGCCGACGCATTACGATTCATCCCGGTACCGCGCGGCAGACCGTCAGCCTGATGTTTCATCCGTCACAACCGGGCGATTACCACCTGCAGCTGGTGGCTGATGCGTTGCCGCATGAATTGACGCACCGCGGCAATACCTCCAAGGGTGTGTGGACGCGTGTGGTACGGGCCAAAGTGCGAATTTTGTATGTGGAAGGCTATCCACGGTGGGAATACCGTTATCTGAAAAATGATCTGATGCGGGAAAAAACCACACTGTTGAGTTGCCTGCTTTTATCGGCCGACAACCGTTTTGCGCAGGAAGGCAACATTCCCATCAACCGTTTTCCAGACACGCAGGCCGAGATGAACCGATATGACGTATTGCTTCTCGGCGATGTCAATCCGGATTATTTTTCCGCCACACAGGAAAAAATCATTCTCCGGTTTGTGGGCCGGTATGGGGGCGGTTTTGGAATGCTCGCGGGGCCGGATTACGCCCCGGATGCCTACCGCCATACCCCGCTGGCACCGTTACTGCCGATTATTGCGGGCAATGCCAACAATCCGATGCTCGCCGCACCGCCCAATGAACCTTTTGAATTGCACCTTACAGCCGTTGGCAAACAGAGCATGTTGTTTCATTTTTTCAGCAGCATGCGGCAAAATCTGCGGCAGGTCGCTGATCTGCCGCCGTTATATTGGTTTGAGCCGGTCGCCGGCTTACAACCGAGTGCCACCGTGCTGGCGGATTTGCCCAGCCATCGGATAGATGGTCGCCCGGCACCGCTGCTGGTCTTCGGGCGCTATGGTGCTGGCCGCACCATGTTTTCCGCCATTGATGATACGTGGCGCTGGCGCTATTACCATGGCGCGCCGTTGTACAAAAGTTATTGGCTGGAAATGATGCGTGAATTGGCCCGCCAGCGCGTATTCGGTGGGGCACATGGCCTGGTGCTGCGCACGCAGGCTCTGCGCGTGCAGGTGGGGCAAAGCAATCGCATTTTTCTTTCCGTGCGTGATCCGGAGTTAATCAGCCAGATGCCCGCATCGATTCCCATTGTGATGACTTCCGCCAATGGGCGGCAGACCATCACACTGGCTGCGGTAAGCGCCGGCCATCAGCAATATGAGGGAGAAGTTACGCCGTGGGACGTGGGGCATTATACGCTGGCGGCAAAGCCGGGGGTTTTGCCCGCAGTAGTAAAGCCTGTGGAGATGGATGTCGCCGCTTCCATGCGTGAATTTGGCACACTTACTTGCGATCCTGCGGCGCTGTCCCGGATGGTTAACGGGACCGGCGGTGCGGTGGTGCCATTGGCTGGGCAACGTGCTCTTGCAGAGTTAATTCCCGATCGGAGTGTAGAAGTGGCTATCCGGCAGTCGCGGCAGGTTTGGAATAAGCCGTGGGCGTTGGCGCTGCTGATACTGCTCTTGACGGTAGAATGGATACTTAGAAAACGTGCGGGGTTGATCTGAACGCCCGCTGAATTTGGTCGCACGGAGAATTGTCCATCATGGAGAACCCAGCATCAGCCCCGGCCCTGCTGCAGCGCATCAGCCAATTGCGCAAAACGCTGCGCGCCGCATTGGTGCTCCATGGCATAGCGCTGGTGCTTTCGGCGTTGCTTTGGGCCGCGTTGATTCTGGCTCTGGGCGATTATTTTTTCCACTTTCCCGGGCTATTGCGCTTGATTGTGCTGATAGCTGTGCTGGGCGCAACGGCGTATCTGCTGTGGCGGGATGTAATTGCCCGGATACTGCGGCCAATTCCCGATCAATTTCTCGCCGGCGTATTGCAGAATGCCGCGGCCCTGCGGCACGAACAGTTGCAATCCGCGGTTGAATTTATGGAAAATCGTACCGATCGTCGCAATGTCCTGGCGGCGAAAGCCATTCTGGATGCCGATCAAACCGCACAATCTGTGCAGGTGAAAACCGCATTATCCTGGCGTCCCGTTCTTAAGTTGTGGATTGCCGCTGGTGCGGCGGTTCTGGTATCCGCATTGGTCATTGGGCTATATCCCGCCGATGCCGCACTTTCCCTGCAACGCTGGACCGGGCCGTTGGCGCACCACCCCTGGCCATTAATCCAGCGTGTGGAACTGGTTTGGAAAACGGCTAATCATAAGCCCCCGGCAATATGGCCGCAGGGGCAGGCACTGACGTTGCGGGCGGTGGTAAAAAAAGGCTTCAGTCCGGATTTACGTGTGTGGCTGCAAGTGCGTGGAAGCAATGCCTCGGAGAGTTCACAACTGATGACCTGGCAGGGGGCCGCACGGGGGCAATTGTATGAAAAGGTTCTCCTGCCGCATGGAAAATCAATTCAGGTTCGTCCCGTGGCCGGTGATGATCATCGTGAGCCATGGCTGACCATTCATTTAATGCCCCGCCCGCGCATCATTGCGATGACCGCCAGTATCGCAGCGCCCAAATATGCCAAACACGCCCCGACATTTGAAATCAATCTGCTGGATCGGCAAGTCAGCGTGATTCGTGGTTCTACGATTACCATGACCATTACCGCCGATCAAGCCCTCCGATCCGCTGCGCATGCCCCCGCGTTCGCCTTTGTAAATGCCGTCAGCAAAGCTCCGATATCTGTTGCGGCGCATATTGAGCATCACGCGGGTAATGCGTTGACCATTCGCTGGCTGGCGGAAAAATCCATTTCAGGGCGACTGCGGATTATCAGTCGATCCGGCCTGGCCAATCGGCGCGGTGGAGATATTCAATTAACCGTCATTCCCGATTCTCTGCCCACGGTGGTTATCTCTCATCCGCAACATTCCGTCGAACTTACGCCCGATGGATCCTTTCATCTGACCATTCAAGGCAGCGATGACCTGGGTCTGACGCAGCTTTATTTAATGGGGACAGTCACCAATATCAAAGGTGCGACGGTTCCCGCATTCCGCAATAAAATGGCGTGGCGAACGCGGGCCTATGATGCGCAAACACGTTTGCAGCGCGGCAGCAGTACCACGCGATGGTCGCCGGTAAAACTGGGCGTCGTGCCGGGAGACAGTGTGGAACTTGTGGCGCTGGCGGGGGATAATTACCAGATTGCATTACCCAATGGCACCGTTAAGCGCCATCCGCTGGTAAAATCCGCCCGGCTGCTGGTGATGATCCGGGCGCGGCAAGCCATTGCCGCTGAAATAACCGCGGACTTGCAAAGTGTCCGCCGGGCCATCAAAGCTCTGCTTTTGCGGCAGCAAAATACATTCTCTCAAACCGCGGCCATTGAACAATCCATTAAAAGTGCCGGCAAAGCCACCCCGCAACAGCAAACCGCATTATCTGATCTGGCCGCACAACAGGCCGATCAGGCCGCACGGGCCGATCAAATCACGCGCACGCTGGGGCATATTGACCACATTGCCCGCCGCAACAAACTTGATCAATCCACCGCCGGAAAATTGGCGCAGCTTGCTGAAACCAAAATGGGAGAGGTGGGGCGGATCAACATGCCCGCCGCAGCCAATGACTTAACCCGTGGTGGCGCGCTGGCCCGGCAGAACGCGGCGAGCCGGGCCGCCCGAGAACTTGCTCGGGCCGGGGCCTCGCAAAATCAGGCTATGCAAACCATGCGCGAACTGCTTAATCGTCTGGGCGCACAAGGAGAATTCGACGCCTTGGTCGCTAAAACACGCAAGATGCTGCAAAACCAGAAAGTGCTGCAAAATCAACTCAAAGCTCTGGCCGCCAAAACCATCGGCATGAATATGAATCAACTCCCAGAGGCTTTGCGGAACGCACTGAAACAGTTGTCACAAAAGCAAAATGCTCTGGCCAAACAGGCGGCCAAGCTTGCCGGCAAGCTCCAGCAGGCGGCTGAGGCTTTGAAAAAAAACAATCCCGCTTTGGCGGCGGCCCTGGCTCAAGCCGCGAAAATCGCACAAAACGATGCTGTCAGTTCAGCGATGCAATTGGCCGCCAGTGCGATTAATAAAAATCAGATGCAGTCCGGATCATCCAGTCAGGCTCAATCGCGTCAGGGTTTAAGTGATATGCTCAAAGCCCTGAATAGCGCGCGTAATAAATCGCTGCGTGAGCTTGCCAAGCAATTGCGGGACATGATTCGTATTGTGGCGCAGTTGATTATCCGCCAAAAAATGCTCATTGCCGCAACCACACAAGCCGGGGCGAAAGCGCCCGAAACGGCTCTGGCCGCGCCGGCCAATCGTGAAAGCCGCCTGCAACTTGATACATTGGCCGCCGCCCCGCAGGCGGATCACGTGGATCAAACGGGCCATGTTGGCGAACTGCTGCGGATGGCGGGTGGAAATATGGGGCACGCCACCGGCTCGCTGCTGCGCGATCATCAGAGGCACGCGTTAATCAATCAAGACAGTGCCTTGCGCCATTTACAGCAGGCGCTGGCCTTGTTGCAAAAGCAGCTTAAGAAAGTCCAAAATAAACAACGCCAAAATCAGATCGCCAGTTTGAAAAAGCAATATCAACTGCTGCTCAAGGCACAGGAATCTTTATTAAATCAAACCAGCGCCCTGCGCGAAGCGCGGGTGGCCCAGGGAATATTAAATCGGCCCCAGCAGTTGCAGGCTGTGGGAATTGCCCGCGCCCAGCAGTTGCTCGTGGCCGAACTGGCCGCGCTAAGTCAGGTCGAATCCGGCCCGGCACCGCTGCTGGCGTGGCTTAATGGCAAGATCATCAACGATATGCGCTTGGCCGCCAATACCTTAGCCGGCGCCACCGCGAATCAAAGTGTGCTGGATGAACAAACCTCCGCGGTGGCTAAAATTAAAGATATTATCGACGCCCTCAAGCAGCAGCAGAATCCTAAAAAAAATGGTGGCGGTGGCAGCGGCGGGGGGGGCGGTGGCAAGCAGCAACTCATGCCGCCGGCGGCACAATTAAAACTTCTGAAATTGCTGCAATTGCAGATTAATACAGATTCCGCTTTTCTCAATAACCAATTGCAACACGCCGCCAATTCCACACAGAAAGAAAGCCTGCGTGCCATTGTCCGGCACCTCGGCGGTATGCAGGGCGACATAGCTGCTCAGGCCCGCCACGTTGTGCAATCCATGAAAAAGTAACCGGCCCGCCGGAACAGAATCCCGCGGGCCGGTAAGCGCGTAACCCCATTGTGGGCATTGCTGGCTTCATGCCCGGCAGCATGCCCGAACGTCGGCAGGCTTAATGCCGGTCATGATGCCAGTCACCATAACGCTGCCTGTCCCATCCGTCCCGGCGGGCCCATGGATGATCATCCCGATTTGGCCGCCGCCATCCACCCCATTGACCTTGAAACGTCACCCGTGGCCGATAAATGGGATGATAAAAGGCCGGGCGCGGTGCCGGATAAACCACTGGCGGTGGACAATAAGCCGGCGGCGAATAATAGATCGGCTGCGGGGCCGGGTAAGCCGCCGGGGCTGGTGCATATACGGGAGGGCAATAATTTACCGGCGGTGCATAGTAAATTGGTCGAGGTGGCACATACATTGGAACCGGCGCGAAGATCGGAATGGAAAATCCGAAACCGATTCGCACGCCCGCGTGCGCCGGAGCTGCCGCGAGCATGGCCGCCGTTGCAGTGGCCAGCAACCCCATTTTCAAGCCCATTGTTTTGCCACCCAGATACCGCATTGAATTTTGCCAGAACATAACATTCTCCTTATTAACATCTGGCCCGGACGAGTTTCCGCAGCATCAACCGCGGATTAATCAACCCGTCTGACAGGCCAAACGCACCGCAATGTTAATAGTTGCACGATGTATAATATTATTAGTTGTAAAACAAGAAATTCATAAAAAGGAATAAAACGCCTTATTTTTGCGCATTATAGGTGGTAACGCGTCTAACTGGCCAGCCTGCTGGCCGTGCCCCAAACCCTTAACGCGGTGCGCAGGATCGCATATCGGGATTGACCATTGAGCGCAGCGCCGCAGCCCCCATTACTGAATCTACTGCCCAATACTGAACCTATTGACCAATATTTGAATGATATTGATCCGTGAAAAGCACCTGTAACCCGTAACCTGTAACCCAATCTGATCCGTGATCCGTGAAAATTCTTATCGCCAAACGCCCGCCCCCATTGAGGCAGGAAGCCGAAATCCCGATACCGCAGGAGCGGCCAATCGGGACAACCACCCGTTTAACGTCGTCGCCCCGCGACGAGCGCCCCCACCCAAGCGCCGGAACCCAGTCCGCCCCGTCCCCTGTCCCCCGTAACCCAGAACCCGTAACCTCGCTAATCACCCGCCGCACATAAAAAATCAGGGCGGTTTCACCCGCTCCGCCAAAAGCAACTTCGGTTAACCATTCGCGGGATAACTGGGGGCGGGCCACACATGGTCCTGCAACCAGGAAATATTGGGATCAAGCCCTCATACAACGTCGGCGGCGCAGGATCAAGCATAACGCCGCAGAAACCGCCAGCAGCGCCCATGGGGCTGGCTCCGGAGTAGTGATTTCAAAGACCGTACCACCATTGTTGGCACCACCTCCTGCTGTCGTGCCGTACAGGGTGCTGCCGGAGAGGATCACGCCGGCACGGGGGTATGACCCGTTGGTGCCATTGAACGATACCAAAGTAGTTGGGGTGCCCCCGGTAATGGGCACTGAGAACACCGTGCCATCGCCGTTGGCACCGCCTAGCGTTGTCGTGCCGTAAAGGGTGCTGCCGGAGAGAGTCAGGTCGGCGATGGGGCCCTCTCCGTCGGAACCATCGAACGATGCCAGTACGCTCGGTGCGCCACCGGTGACGGGCACCGAGAACACCGCGCCATCGGCGTTGGCCCCACCGTATTGTGTCGTGCCGTACAGGGTGCTGCTGGAGAGGATCAGGCCAGCCCCAGGGTTTGCTCCGCTGGAAGCACTGAGCGATGCCAGTACACTCGGTGTGCCACCGGTGATGGGCACCGAGAATACCGTGCCATCAGCATTGGCACCACCGTATTGCGTCGTGCCGTAAAGGGTCCCCCCGGAGAGGATCAGGCCAGCGTGAGGTAGTTTCCCATCGGTGCCATTGAACGATACCAAGGTCGTCGGTGTGCCACCGGTGATGGGCACCGAGAATACCGTTCCGTCATCATTGGCACCACCGTATTGCGTCGTGCCGTAAAGGGTCCCGTCGGAGAGCGTCAGGCCAGCGTGAGGTAGTTTCCCGTCGGCACCATTGAACGACGCTAGCACGGTCAGTGTACCACCGGTGACGGGCACCGAGAACACCGTCCCATCAGTGTTGGCACCACCTAAGATCGTCGTGCCGTACAATGTTCCGGCGGACAGGATCAGGCCGGCGCTAGGGTGGTCTCCGTCGGAACCATTGAACGATGCCAGCACGGTCGGCGTACCACCGGTGATGGGCACCGAGAAAACTGTACCATTAATGTTGTCGCTGCCGTAGGACGCCGTGCCATACAGCGTACCGTCGGAGAGGATCAAGCCGACATGGGGGATTTCTCCGGTGGAACTGTTGAATGATGCCAGCGTGGTCAGATTGGCGGCGAAAGCGGGTGATGCCGCAACCGCGAGGGAGGCCGCGACACCGCCAATGCCGCCAATACTACGAGCTATTTTCGTGTTCATTCCTACCATCCTTAACACGAGTGCATTCTTTTAGTCCCGGAGCATCCCGACAAGAGGGTACTCTACCGCAGAACCTTGTGGCGACTGTCGTTTGGCCACCCAACTGGAACAATCCAATCTGTAAAGCGGTCCATGTCCCGCCGTCGGTTATTTCACGCCATGCGCATCTCTAAATCGCGCCGAACCAGGCTACAACGAACCCTGACGTTGCTTTTGTATTTTTTGAGATGGCACACGTTAACGGGTATGCAAATCTCCCGGCCACTCCATTAGCTGATAACAATGATGCTATAATGGTGCTTCCGGAGGAGGAAGTCAAGAAAAAAAATAAATAATTCGAGATGGCGGGGTCTGCGACAGAGCACTGTGGGCCAAATCCCCGACTTTTTGGCGTTTTTGCGCGTTATCCCTCTCACGCCAACCCTATAACCTTCCCGACGAACAATTCAGCCCCGCTGAACAACGTCCTTTGACAATCGAATAACACGCCCGTACTTACACCGAGGCAGGATGCCGAAATCCCGATGCAGCAGGAGCCAGCCTATCGGGACCCTGCGGCATGAAAATAGAAAATAGATAGTAGTAGTCTCCGATGATGCCAAGCCTCACCCGCGCAGGATGAAAAACGGCCGTATTATTTCGCTGTTGCGAGGGCGCGGCCAATTTTCAGAGCAGACCGCGGTGGGGTTTTCCGGAAAGCGCCAGTTCCACTTTGTCCCAGCCCTATTTGCTCTCCTGTTCAACTCTCTCCTCAACTGCTCTGCGGCGGCAGCCACCGCCCCCGTCGTATCCGCGAAATCCGCGGTGCAATCCATCCACCCCGGAAACCCACAAAAAAAGTTTATCCCGTGCGCACCGGGGTGATTATTGACCGTCAACTGTCCCTCCTCCGTTTACCGGAGTTTATCCCGGCGCGCCGAGGCTACCTCCTTGTGAATCCGTCGTTTCGTAGCTTATTCCGATATCCACCATTACTAATCATTATCGGAATGTCTCTTGTGTCAGAGTTTATCCCGATGGCCCCAACTTAAATAACTGTGATCGGGATGGTGAATCACCGTCAATATTACTCAGATTCTGGCTTCTTCGCCGTATCTGCTCCGAGTTGAGGCAGGATGCCGAAATCTCCCGACACGTCGGGAGAGGCCTTTTGCCGCAGGAGCCAGCTGATCGGGGATCGCCTGAAACCTCCGCAGCGGCGGCCCGCCGTTGCGATGCAGAAACCGTAACAGGCTCTTTCCAGTGCTGTTATTTGGCGTCGGATTGGTCATATTTTGCGCTTAGCATATAATGGCTACAACGATTGCTTCTTCTCGGATGGATCAAATGATGAACCCGAAAATGCTCCACGCCGTCACCGGTGCTTTCGGATATTCCGGACGGTATATTACGCAACGCCTGCTGGGGGCGGGCGTTTGTGTGCGAACATTGACCGCTTCACCGCGCCGTGCTAACGCGTTTGGTAATTCGGTGGAGGTTAGAGAGTTCCATTGGCAGGATCCGAAAAGGCTGGCCGAAGCATTGGCAGGCGTGGAAGTACTGTACAATACGTATTGGGTACGCTTTAACAGCCGAACATTTTGCTTTGCCGAGGCGATAGAAAACAGCCAAAAGCTTTTTTCCGCGGCAAAAAGCGCCGGTGTGCGGCGCATTGTGCATGTGAGTATTACCAATCCGGATATCAACTCCAATTTAGAGTATTTTCGCGGCAAGGCGCAGGTTGAACAGGCACTGACGGACTCCGGGGTGGATTTTACCATCCTGCGGCCCGCAGTTCTGTTTGGTAAAGAGGATATTTTAATTAACAACATCGCGTGGATGCTGCGGCGATTGCCGGTCTTCGGTATTTTCGGCGATGGCGAATATAAAATGCAACCGATCTACGTTGATGACCTGGCGGAATTGGCGGTTCGTTCAGCTGATGATAAAACAAATCGTATTATTGACGCCATCGGCCCCGAAACATTTACCTATCGCGAACTCGTTAAGGCGATCGGATCCATCATTGGGTGCCCTCGGCCCATCATGTCCGTGAATCCGCAAGTCGGATACCTGTTTGCCGCAGTGGCCGGAAAAGTGGTGCATGATGTCATTATCACGCGCGACGAAATTCGTGGTCTGATGGAAGGCCGGCTATTTGTCGATGCCCCACCGGCCGGAATAACCAAGCTCACACAATGGGCGCAGGAAAATCGCGCGTGGCTCGGCCACCGATATGCCAGTGAAATGGCGCGCCGCAGAGACCGCCAAAGCGACTATACCGCACTGCGCGGTGACGGGCAGATTGCGGCGAAATAGTCGCCCTGGCCCGGTGACGCTATGCGGCAAGAGGTGTTGCGAAAGGATAATACAAAAAACTAGGGACATCCGCCCATATCTTGGCGGCCAGTCCGGGCCGTGGCACACTATTGTTCATGCCTCGAAAAGCCTGCATTGTCATCCCCGAAGCACCCCACCACGTTACCCAGCGAGGCAATAGCCGGCAAGATTTTTTTCATTGGGGGCGTCGGAAGCGTAACGGCGGCGCAAACCATTTCATCATGTTTGGCCGCTATTTCGGGCCTGTTCAGGCCGCCCTTCGCGGCGCCTCATATCCCCGTGTGTTGCCTATAAATTTGCTACAGCACTTCAACTATTACCGGGGACGGCCCTGGCGCACTACCGATGCCCCAAGCTCGCGATTACGATGGAATATCTCACTGCGGCGGCGCCAATAGTCAACCTTCTTCTCAAAGGTCTTATCCTTTAGTTGCCGATATATGCGCAACGCCGCAGTTCTCTTCATCGCCACACAGTCAAACTTCTTATTCGTCGTGTTCATTTATCACCTCTGGCGGCGCATGAATACCTATCGTCCGATACCCGTTCACCACGTTGATTGCATTATACAACCCTATCTTGTCAAAGCGAACAATGTGTTTGAAATTCCAACTGACGATCAGCCGACAGTCGGCAATCGTCGCTAACGCCACATGCAACGCATCGGTTTGCCATTTAACGCCCACGACACCCGCTTTAATGTACCCTTCCTGGAGCTTCACCGCTTCTTGCGAAACGAAGACCTCTTCCGTCTGGTCTTGGATCACGCTGAAAAAATTCCGTACCGTTTCAGGCGCACGCGACAGTTCGTCGCTTACAGCCGCCGATACCACGAGCCGAAAGCGGCCCGTTCGCACCTGTGAAAAAAAAGGCGCGGCTGCTGGCGGAAAATTCCTTGTCGAATATTCCACCGTATACCGAAGTGTCCGCATAAACACGAATAGGACGTTTGTCGACGATGCTCATCGTTTAGAACCCTTAAACACGCACCTCATTACATTTATACCAAATTCTGACAGTTTGCGCGACGATGCAGGTCCGGTGGTAATGGAAATCGAACTGCGCAAGGCGACCTGAGCATGCGCGAACCCCAAACAACGTGATTAGGACGATCAAATCGCGTAACGTGCGCCACTTTAACAGGCGAATATCCCTGGTATTCGTCTTATGCCACAAGAGAAAATAAAAATTGCAAGGACCGGGAGGTTTACGCTGCAATAGTTCGCAGCCTGTCGCAACCCCCGTTAGAATTAAAAACAACACGTATTTGATGGACTGCAACAGAGAGGAACGAATATGATTGAGGTTACTTGCGGCAAATGCAACAAACAATACCGCACGGATAGCAAATACGTTGGCCAGCGCATCAAGTGCGGTAATTGCGGCCAGCGCATCGAGATCGTCGCGCCCAAGGTTGAGGAAGCGGCCACCGACGCGGTCAGCGATGCTTTAGTTCCTACTATCGCCAGCGTGCAATCCTCGCCATACGCTCGGATCGCCTCGGTCTTGGTTGGCTTTGAGCTGACGTGGCTCGCGTTGGTGGTGGCGTCCCTGCTGGTCTTGGCGCCTTACCCAGAACCCGGAAAGCCCTGGCCAATGTATACCCCAATAATTTTTGGATCCACTGGAATCGTCGCCAAGCGAGCCATCGCTGTATTTCTAGCGTTTGCTGTGGCGGGACTGCTGCTTTTTCTTGCCCATTGGGCGAATCGCCGGGGAAATATTCCAAGCATCGGGATGGCGTTGCGAATCGCAGGAATATTCATGCTGCTGGCCGCAGTTGTTGCGACATTCCAGTTGCTTCATATTTCCAGTGCAACCGCGGCAGCCAATACCTACAACGCACGATTTAATAATTTCGCGGCCATATCGATTCGTCCCGATTCCGATCCCATCTGGCTGATAGGAAGGGCCATTATTGTTCTACTGTTGGCGGCTTTCTCAGGCGTGCTGATATTCTGGTGCGATCTAATCAGGCTTGGCTCGGCTGTGGCGGCCACCTGGGCGGCAGCGGTAAGCGGATTGTTGTGCCTTGGAACGGTTCTGTTCGACGTGATCGGCCCCGGCGCCAACCTGATCGCGGCACTGATCTTTGTCGCCCCCGCGCCGTATCATCACATCATGCCCCTGCGGACGAGAATCCTGTTTCTGGCGTGTCTTATTGCGTGGCTGCTGCTGTGCTTTGGAACGGCGGCTCTCGCGGGGCTTGTATGGATGGACCATTCCAGGAATCAATTGAAATCAGTTCCAGCAAAGAGTCTTCTTCTGTGGCAGGTATTTCAGGAGTCGTTTTCAATTTCTGTTGCTGGCAGTGTTTTGGCGGCGGCGATTATAATGCAAATCCGCGCGATGGCGGTCGAAAACATCCTCGGCTTGAAAACGGTAGTTCCGCTGGCCTGGGTTGTTGGTCCGGAAATCGGATTTCTGTCTTCCGATTTTAGACCCACGTTCGTTTATTGGGTATTGGGATTCTCTTTATTGATCGCTTCGAATATGACACTTTTTGCATTTGGCGGCGGCCAAGCGGTCGCCCCACCGACGCGCCCGGCTCTGATAAAAGCATTTCTGGTAGTGTACCTAGTCATTCTGGTGCTAGCTGCTCTGCCGTTTGTTCCGAGCTTGTTATAGTTTCCCGATCGGCGTCCCGGTTGCGTCACCTCCACAGGAAAGGCCGAGGAAAACCCAAACAACGTGATTAAGACGATCAAATCGCGTAACGCGCTGCGCTTTATTAGGAGGCTGCCCCGGGTATTGGCTTTCAAAAAAGTTGATCTTCCGCACGCGGGTGTTACAATGCTAAAGACGCTATGTGTTCCCATCAGCAGGCTTACAGGCGTCATGGCGATGGACCGTTCGAATTGATTTGGGAGTTGCTCACATGTGCAATCGCGCTGGTTCCGGTATGCGAGCCTTGGTGTTTCCGGCCTTGGTTGCGCTGATGATTGTGCGGTATGCCGCTGGCGCTGCCGTGGCGGCTGGCCTCACAAGCGTGAACGTGTGGGCCAATGAGCAATACCGGCAGCCCGGCCTCAATGCGCCAACTGCCCCATACGCTTTTTTCTTTGCCATGGGTGGAACTTTTCGCCAACGGCATGAATACAACAAAGTGTTGGTCCGCTATCCGGGACCGGGGTCCCCGCAGGTCATGACAATATCGGGTAAAACTTTCAGCTATGAAAGCCCGAATGTTGCGCCCGCGCTTCGCTTCAAGATGGATTATCCGCCGGGCAACTACGTGATCATGGCCGCTAACAGCTTGACCAAAAAAACCAGCGTGGTGACCATTGCGCTCAAAGCCTACCACTTCACGAAGGAAATACCCGCGCTGACACCCGCCTGCTACGCAGCACTGCATGAACTGGATCCGGCGGCGGCGTTTACCGTTCACTTTAACTCTTTTAGACCCGGCCCGACGGCCTCAGGCTCAACCTGGATTACAATCAGTAAGCCCGATGGCAGCACGGTTTTCAGTCGTGGCGGCCTTTCTCCTGACACCACCAGCGTGGTAATTCCGGCCAACACGTTGCTGCCAAATTCAACCTACAGGTTCTTACTGAATTTCTCTGACCGCGTCACGAGCAAACAAGCCGGGGGCGACGCCAGCATTCTCCAGGGATTTGAAAATCGCACGAACGGATCGTTCTCAACCGGGCCGGCCAAACCGCCTGTTCCGGCAGCTCCACCGTTGCCCAACCCGGTGCATCGAGCCATCCTGGCCGCGCAGGCTCGATATAAAACCATCCTGGAAAGAGCAGTGGTCGCCTATCGTGCAGCGGCCATGCGGGCCGACTGGCGCGAAGTGCATTTGCTGGTTGGCGCGCTGCACGGCGCACTTGGCGACGGCAACGCGCGTGAACTGGCGCTTATCGCAAGGCGGTTGAATGATGCCGCGGGCCGGCTTGTTCGCGATGTCAGTACGGCCGCTCCGGCGGCTGGCGGCCACGCGACGTCACGATCGTCCCGGAACAAGAATCCACTTGCTCGCGCGGCGGTGGCCCGCTATCAGTTGGATATGAAAAGTGCCTTGGCCGCATATCAGGCAGCCGCCCTGCATGCGGACCAAGTGGAGCAAAGTATGTTTACGACTGCCCAACGCCAGGCGATGACCGATTTCAATGCCCAGCAGGTAGTACGCATTTCCCGTGAATTAAACGCCATTGGCAAGCGGCTAGAAAAAGATGCTCATTCCGCACCGCTTCCACCCGCACCGCCGTTGCGGCGTAAGAACGTGGCGACCCCGTAGGTCGGCAAAACCTGCCGCATGGCAACGGAAGTGGCCCCAGCGTGGCTGGCAGCAATGGAAATCGAGGGACAGCCGCCTGATTCCCGACGGCTAGTCCGGATTTTTGGTACGCTATCTTTCATGCCTCGAAGATCTCGCATTGTCATCCTCGAGGTATCCCGCCACGTTACCCAGCGAGGCAATAGCCGGCAACATGTGTTTTCACGGCTGGCAGATGGCCTGCATTCTTGCCCAGCACGTATCAGCGGATAAGATGACAATCACGGATGAGATACTGGACTTGCAAAAGGTTATGAAAATGACACATCCTGAAATTCCTGATCGCCCCATGTTATGGTTCTCGCGCGCCGGCTTAATGGAAGTGGATCGGCGGGCGGTGGAAGATTTTGGTATCGCTGTGCCGGTGCTGATGGAAAATGCGGGGCGGCAGGTTGCGGAAGTCACTCGATCTTACATGATGGAAGGCTCTGCCGTGCTGATATTGGCCGGGGCGGGAAATAATGGCGGCGATGGTCTCGTGGCCGCGCGGCATTTGGCTAATCGCGGGCATCGCGTGCAGATTCTTCTGATCACCGATGAAAATAAATTTTCTGGCGCGGCGGAAGTGCAACTTCAGATTGCCCGCAAGATGGAAATTCCCCTCGCGATTTTCCCCCGGCAGAAAGATGCCTTAACCCGATGGCTGGAACACAGTGACGTGGGCGATGCGGTGGTGGATGCCATGTTCGGTACCGGGCTGAATCGACCCTTGGACGGCCCTGTGAAAGATTGGATTATGCAGTTAAATCAAGCCAATCGGCGGGTAATTAGTGTGGATATTCCATCGGGTTTGGATTGTGACACCGGGCAGGCTTTGGGAATAGCGGTGCAGGCGGCGCACACGGTAAGCTTTTGCGGCATGAAAATCGGCTTTGAAACCGCGGATGCCATCCGTTATCTGGGGCAGATTTCGATCGGTGATATCGGTGCCCCGGAAGCACTTTTGCAGGCGTGCGCGGAAAAGCGTTGACGGCGGGCCGGGGTATCGTCGGGGTGAATTAGGCCCAAAGCCATTGACTTTATCGTCCAGCCGCGATTGCTTGAAATCGTGGAACTACCGGTCTGACGCCGAAATTCGCGATTCTCAGTTGAGAGGTGCATCGCCGACACCCGTATGCAACGCTCACTTCATGATAGAATCTGCGGGACGCGGGTAATTCGTGAGAATGGCTAACGCGGATATCGCTTAACCCAGCGACAGGAATGCCGCCTGCTGGTCGATTTCAAAAGCCTTCAAATCTGCCAAGTGGGATCGCAGAGACTCCTCAATTTCCAGTGTTGAGCAGTTACCCAAACGAAGCCATACCACCTTTGGAGGCCAGCCGTAGAGAAAACTTCGTTGGTGGAAGTCGTTATCTTTTGAGACAATAACAAAATAATTTTCCTTAGCGAATTTCCAGATAACTGCGTCAGGCTCTCGGTGCATATCCAGGATCTTAACGTGTTCTGACCCAGGATATATATCGGCCAGCATTGCTACCAGTCTGTGGGAGAGATTTTGATCAAACAGCAACTTCACGCGGGAATACTCAATAACCGTCGTTCGCGGTCTGCCGCAAATTGCAGGCACGCATGGATGTCATCTGTGGTAAGTTCCGGGAAGTCTTTGATTATGTCGTGCTCACTCATTCCACCAGCCAAGTATTCCAGGACATCATAAACGGTAATGCGCATTGAACGGATACACGGCTTGCCGCCGCGTTTGTCAGGTTCCACCGTAATAATATTCCTGTAATCCATGGCGCTGATCATATCCCCCAGGCGGCGGCGGTTCAACTCAATTACACCGGATAAGGGGCCGCCAAGAAATAACGTTTACAAATATGACGCCGGGATTTTGGCATCTGGCAAGACGCCCGCGAGGAGCATATCCGCATGGATACGTGACGAGCGGGCAACGCTGCCAGAGGCCAAAAGACCAAGTCAGATTGGAAAGGTTATTTCTTCGCGGCCCCTAAATCTTCAAGGATTTCAGTATCCGTCATCTGCGCCACAGCTTTACCGTACCAAGTAATCGGTGTAATGTATATTTCAATTTGCGTGCTTGAGAAGAAAATAGGAACCGCTGGGTTAAGAGATAACCGGAGCGCCGCCATGGCTGATAATATTCCCAATCCTTCCCCAGCTCTATTCGGCTCCGTGGAACCTCAGCCAGGCATGGCCCAGTGCAGTATCACCAAAAAATGGTTCCCCGAAGATGAACTCGTGATATTTCAAGGGCAACGCGTCAGCGCCGAAGGCAAACACATTCTGCTGGATCGCCTGCAAACCGGTGCTGAAGCCCCGGGCAAATTGATGTGCCCAACTCGGTGGAACCGACTATGGTGTATTTGTCTCGATTGGCTGGTTATAGCACCGTGTTGGTGCGTCGCAATGGTACCGGTGACTCTTATCTTGGTGAGGCAGCTGCATCTTCATTTTGTTTCCCCTGCTGCCAAGGGGGTGGTAACTTTCCTGCTGCTGGGAACGATCTCGGTTGGCTACTTCACAGTCATGCATGGTCGGAAGGGGAAATCCATCGGCAAGATGGCGGGGAGCCTGCGTGTCGTTAATTTGGATGGATCACCCATCTCGCGCCGGGCGGCGGCTGCAAGGGCCGTGGCCTATTGCGGCGTGATTTTTCTTTTCGTAGTTGCACTATCGCTAATGCTGGCTTGGCACCCGACGACAGCTCACGCGTTGATCGTCGGTCCACTGTTGCTCGCGTGTCCGGTGTGGGGCCTCGTGGATGTTATTGCAACTCTGGCGGATACGCGCACGCAGCGCTCACTTCATGATAGAATCTGCGGAACGCGGGTGGTTCGTGAGAATAGTTAAACGGGATTTATCTGTCGGCAGGTAGTAAGGGGCCGCCAGGAAATAACGTTTACAAATATGACGCCGGGATTTTGGCGTCTGGCAAGACGCCCGCGAGGAGCATATCCGCCATGGATACGTAACGAGCGGGCAACGCGGCCAGAGGTCAAAAGACCAAGTCAGATTGGAAAGGTTATTTCTTGGCGGCCCCTAAGCCACCAGCGGTGTCCGGAGATTGAAAGACCGCCGATGGCACGGATAAAGCGGATACTGATGACAAGTGCCACGGATCACTGATCACGGATCAATATTTGCTTGGTCCAGCGAAATCCGTGGTTTTTACAGCGATGCGTAGGAAGGCATGAGTACGTCTGGATTTTGTCGAGATTCCAAATGACTGATCAACCGCCCATTTCATCCGCCATACCCGGTGCATTGGTGCGCCCGAGCGGCTGGCAGAGGTTTTTCAGCACCTGTCTGGATTGGGCGATTCTCTTCCCGATTATCCTGCTGATTGCCCTTGTGGTCAGCACGCTCACGCATAGTACCGCAGCCGTAGATTCGGAAGTTCACCAACGGGATATGACGTTAATCGTGCACACCCTGGGCCTTATTTACCTGCTGGCGGCCTTGGTCGCTATTTTCTATTATTCAATCTTCCATGCGTGGAAGGGGCAAACAATTGGCAAAATGGTCTGCAAGCTGCGGCTGGTGAATCTGGATGGATCACACGTTTCCTGGCGCAAAGCCTTGGCACGATCCCTCGTATATTACGGACTGACGTTTATTTACTGTATTATTTTCTTTACCGCAAATATCACTGCAATCACCATCGCGGGGTTCATTGAAACGGCGTGGGTGCTCATTGATATGTCATTCCAGATGATCGACACGCGCACGCAACGCTCACTTCATGATAGAATCTGCGGAACGCGGGTGATTAAAGAGACTCTGTGAAGGGTACATTGTATGCTGCGTTATCGCCTGACCACGCCTGAGCAGGTCTGCTTCAGTTATCAATTAGCTGGGCTTTTTACGCGCGCTATCGCCTATCTTATTGATGCCGCCATTATGGTGGCATTTATTATTGGTTCGGTTCTGGTTTGCGCGGCCGCCCCGGGTGTCTTTGGCATTGTATTGATTCTGCTGATTATTTTTGCCACCTTTCTCGGATATTTTATTTTGTTTGAAGCGCTTTGGTCCGGCCAGACGCCCGGCAAACGCGCGATGAATATCCGGGTTATGGATGCCTCCGGCGGTAAACTTTCCATGGCCAATGTCGCCATTCGCAATCTGATCCGCATGGTGGATATGCTGCCCATGCTCATGTTTCTCGGTGGGGTGGTGGCATTTATGGATCCGCACCATCGTCGACTTGGCGATATGGCGGCCAATACCATCGTGGTGCGCGACCGCAAAACCGGCCTGCCAAAATCAGTGGTGCGGCGTGAAGCGCGGCACAACAGCTTCCGCGCGGACCCGGCTTTGCGATCACGGATTATTGCCCGCATTGGCCGGGCGGAACGTGATCTGATTATCGACTTGACCCTGCGGCGCGATCAACTCGATACACCCGTACGCGAGCGCATGTTCGCGGATATGGCGGCTCATTGCCGCAAGGTTCTGGGCATGGACAATGGCAGTGACTTTTTGAGCGATGAACAGACCGTTTTAAATATCGCGCTGATTCTGCAGGATGGATGGAAAGGAGCATAACATGACCCAGGCAACCGTGGCCGACGAGATGCAACGGCAGGTAATGCAAAAGCGGGTTCTCCCCTGCCCCGGTAATCAATGTCGCGGGTCTCTGCGCCATGCGGCCAACGGAACATTTCAGTGTGACACCTGCCGCATGCAGGTAAATGCGGAATTGTTTAATCCTGTAAAACCAGTCATCCAATCTCCTGAACTGGCCATGAGTGAAGATGCCACCTGCGTTTACCATCCGCAAAAAAAAGCGGTAACGGTGTGTCAGGGCACGGGTAATTTTATCTGCGCACTGTGCGCAGTGGAGGTCAAAGGGAAGACGTACAGCGTGCAATATCTGGAAAGCAGTGCGGGCAAAAAAGCAACGGATGAAATTATCAGCCGATATTTGCCGCGGCCGGATCGGGTGGTCAATAACATTTTAGTGGCATTGTTTATTCCCTATGCCGACGCAGTGGTTTTTATTCTCTTTCCAATATGGGCGGCGTATGGATATTTACAATGCGGCAAAATGGCGAAAATGCGGCGGGAAAATGCGTTGTACCATGATCTAGTTGGAAAATCGCGCATTATCACCGCTGCCGTTTTGCTGTCTGTGGTGTTAGCCGGTTGGCTGGTCTTGGCCGTGCTGATAATTGTCACCGGCCATTTCCACGCCGGAGTCACCATGTTTCATACCGGACCGTAATTGCTGATGGATAAGGATTTTTAACAATGGCTAAACGCGAACAATTCCGATTCTTCACGCTTTTCCAGCGCACCACGGCGGTAATGGATGATGATGCGCTGGTGCTGCTGGAGCACCAATATACCAAAGATCGCATCCGTAGAATTCCGTTCGATCAGGTGGACTATATCCTGCATTGGAAAGGCCCGGCAACAGCCCGATTGCTTGGACTGCTTTCCTTGACTCTCCTGCTGTTAATTATTGGAATGACCACGCTGGGCAACATGACCCGCCGCAATAGTTTCTCCGAGGGCTTTGCCATAATTGTACTGCTGCTGGCGGTATTGACTGCGGTGCTGTTTTTTATCACCCTGGAACGTGGGCGGCGGCATGTTTTGGTAAGCCGTGCCGGAACAAAAGTGCATCTTAGCGGAATCATGCGCGCCGAAAAATTCCAGCGGCTGCTGACGGATATGACAAACCGCACGCGCGAAGTTCAGGCAGCATTGGCCATGGCTGCCGCAACGACTGCCAACCCAGCGGAACTTCCCCCGGCAGAAACACCCACACCTGCTGTATCCGCCGAAGAACGCTCACCTGATGAATCAGGCTCATGATGATGTTGCCGGATTCGCTTCATACGGTCGGCGGCGGCCTGTTTCGCCTTTTCCAAATGATGCACGACATAATTATCTGTGCAAACGCTAACACCATATTTGCCATGCCGAGATCCCGGCTGCTGCTCATCCAATGCCAACTCGACCAGAAATAGAACCCACTAAACAAGGCGCAGCAAATGGCGTAAACGCTCCTTCTCGTCTTGTATGGCAGCATGATCTACACCTCCCGAAAGATTATACAATCCGCGTCATTGGTATTGCGCGGAATGCCGTAAAGATTGGATGCCAGCGAACCAACGAGCATATAACCGGCCTTGCAGCGGTTCAGCGCATCGCATACTTCCACCGCAACGTCCAGAACATTCATTGGTCCGCTTCCAGTTCCCGCACTTTTGCCCGGCGCTTCAGAAACAGGGAATTCAGCTCGGTCGCGTCCGCTTGCGGATGCTGCGATTTTAAAGCTGCGAGAATTAAAGCCCGGTTAAGCTCAAATAATTCCAAGCCGGCGCGCAGCTTGCGATCTGGAGACATCGCGCGCATTGAGAATCTTGTCTCGCTCAATACTGTCCATAGGTACATTGGAATTTTCAATCATACACATCCCGATCCTGACCGCGCTGAATTTATCATCGCGGTGTGCGTGCAACCATTATAACGCGGATATGGGCATCCACCATGTCATGCCACGCGCGCATAAGACAGGGTGCGTGACAGATTCCGCGGGCAATGGCCGATAATCCGCGATTGAACCAAACACGACAGAACGGGCTTCGGCAGCATAGAGTCCCGGCGCGCCGGGAATAACCCGGTGGTTGGTTCGCGGCATAAGATCAATCCCGGCGCGCCGGGACCCATAGTTGAACGCCAGGGCCTTTTTTTGTGCCAAAGTGCGAAGGTTGGGCTATCCAAATCTCATCGTGAATCCGTCGTAAGACGCAAAAATAAACCGCCCTCTACAACGAGGCAGGAGAGGTGATCGAGGTTTAGCTTCAATATAAGCTGATCAGTGATCACGGACTGTTGAAAACGCCTCCGCTTCCCTCTGTTTCCTCCGTGTGAGTAACCGTCCTAACGTGCTTCCCTCCTAGCGAAATTGTTCATTCAGTGCAACCATATCCCAATCCACAATGTGAAACCAACGACTTCGACTCTTTACCGCCGCCAACCCCTCTCTCGGCGAAGCCGCCGCAACCATAAAAACCGCCATTATTTCCATTAACTAGTCACGTCCCCGTTTCACTTCCCTGTTGTTGATCTGCCGCGCGTTGGGATAGGTGAATTGGCTGACCGGCAATGACGTAAAGCCATCGTTGGTGACACACCGGGTGTTGCCGCCGTAGACTTGCGCTTCCTCCACGGTTCTCTGAATGGAATCGTACACCAGTGTGACATCAGCGTTGTTGCCGTTGGTGGTGTCTCTGGCAAACGTGGTCTGGGCCAGGCCGTTGTATTGGAAGCTCTGCGCAGTCGTGCCCCCGATGCCGCTGGCGGGTGCAATCGTTATGTTCGTCTTCCGGCCCATGGGATCCCAAGTATTAGTAAATTTCGAGCCATTGCAATCGGTGAATTGTACCACATTGCTTGCGGTGTTGTAAGCAAAACTTTCGGTTGAACCATCGTGATAAGTCAACGACGTTTTACGATCATGGGAATCAAAGGCCCAGCGGGTTACGCTGCCGCAGTCATCGACCATGGCAATCTGACTGGAATAATAGGTGACTGCCCCTAGTATTTCTAGTATTTACAGATGTCACACATTCGCAACCCGAAATTGCTCCGCCCAAGGCGGCAGGGGCTGCCTGATCGGCCTTCGGAACCCGATGCGTTGTCTGCGAACCACCGGTGCGAGAATGCGAAGCGAAGCGACCAGCACCCCTTCCTTCTTGCTTTGACGAAGGATGAACTCGGCCTGGGTTCCAAGACGAAGTTGCGTCGAACCGCCGCCGCGAAGAAGCCAGCCGCTTGGCCGAACAATGTAAAGAACACCATTTGGGCAGATAACCCACGTCGTCGCATGTTCCCAACACACGGCCAAAAATATCAGAGAAAGCGCAAACAGGGCGAGGATTAGAACCAAATGGCCAAGCGGAAAGTTTTGAAAGCCCGAGACACAGCAGCCAATTAAGATAAAAATGTACGCCAGCGCCGGCAGGGTGACCGCGAGAACCTTTCCTGGAGGAGGAAGAACAAGGGGCTCCGCATTTTCAAGCTCCTTACCGATTAGATTGGGAGTCAGTGAAGGCATTTTTCGGCCTCCTTGCAATCGAGCCCAAATACCGACCCAAGCAGCCCCATTAACTTCTTGTTGAGATCGTCCACTGGCTCGCCGATGTCGGCGGCAAAGCCAGCGAGGCAGCCGACTGCGGTGGCGAGTCCGGCTTTGATCAGATCACACGGATCTCCCAAGGGGCTTCGCCCCGGCGGATCGCCCGCGCAGTGCCACATGCTCTGGCAAACGAGCGAGGCAACGCCGCCGAGCGCGCTACCGACACATCCACCAGCGATACTCGGAAATCCTGCTAGTGTTCCGCCCGCGATGGCCCCGCCGAGTCCATTGCAAACGCAATCGCGTGTGATCTGGCAGGCACTTTTGCCAGAGAACCACCCACCGATTGCGGAGATCGCGCAAGCTGCCAAGAATCCCACTCCTGCGCCTATGATGATAGCTGGTTGCCTACCGTACGGGTCGGAGGAAGAGCCTGCGCGTCCCCCCACATACCCGTACAAATTCATGCCACCCGCATACCCTATCGGATCGCGTTGTATCCAGCGGCCAAGGGGCGGACTGTACGTGCGGTTGCGCACATAATACAGTTCCGTTTCCGGATCATATCGGTAGCCGCAGAAGATACTTTCACTCGCACCGTAACTAGATTGCACATCGTCATCCGTGAACGAGACGCCATCGGCGCCTGGCGCGGTGAAAATCAGTGTGTTACCATAAGCATCGACATCATACGCTTCCACGATATTTCCATTGGAGTCTGTGAGTGCCACCGCGCGATAAAGCAAATCCTGCAGCAGATAATATGTACCTGCAGGAAGGCTCTGCGGCCCCAAAGTGGCCAAGGTCGTGAGTTGTATCAGTTCATCGATATACATGCCCCAGACATACTGGCGAATGGGAGCGTTGGTGGAATTACGTTCCTCAACAACTTGCCAGCCACTCCAGATGTAGTCTGTGGTGCCGTTCGGCACGTTGCCGGTTAACCCACCATTGGAGATTGTCTTGCGAACCCTGCGATTCATAGCGTCATATAAATAAGTTGCAATGACCAAACCGTCGCTGACGCGGTTGATCTGAATCGGGCGATTGAATGCGTCATAGGACACGCTGATCACGCCATCATTTTTCAGATTGCCGTTGGACCCACCGGTTGCGCCGTCATATTGGAATACAACCGGACTGCTGCCGGTCAATGTCCGTTGCGTGATTTCATTGAGCTTGTTATGGTTCCGCTGATCCGTTATCGCACTACCGGCCCCTTTCGGTGTGTACATATTGCTGGTCCAATTGCCCAGGGCATCGAGATTATAATTCCGGCTCTGATCCGTGTTCGGCCGTGCAATCGGTGTGGTGATGCTACGACCGCCAATACTGCCGGGTTTGCTGTTCAAGTTATTGGCCAATGCAACCATTTCACATTCCAAAAGTCGGGCCGACCGAGATCGACCCGCACATTCTACCTCCATTCGCAATTTTGCAAACCGCCCTGTCCCCTGCCAACCGACAAAAATGATCGATGTTCCGCATTTTCTCCGCATCTCCTTGATTAACGATGGATGTCACCCTTTCGTGTCACTTCCTAAAATCTCGCCCCGCTCAGGTTGGCCAAGGCTATGGCAGCTAGGTAGCCTACCCAAACACTGTTCACCACGCCCAACGCGGCCTTGGCGACGCGTGCTCGCGGATTGGGCTCCAGCATTAGGGCTAGGCCGAGGAGGCTCTGTTGTACCGCAGTTCCGACCGCAACCGCCAGAAGGACTGGGGCGATGACGCAACCTGGCAGAATTTGCGCGTGGGCGGCAATCCCGGCCGCCAAGCAAACACTCCCGACAACCAGCGCAAAACGAGCGAAATACCCGCGTGTAAAAGAAATTATCACGCTACAAAGCCTCGAATAAAGTGGTGCTGGTCGCGTCCCGGTTTGCGCGCGTCGAACCCAAACCAGCGCGAACGCGAAGCAAACCTGTCCAATGACTGCGAATAGTGCTACGGCAACCATAGCGAATTCCAACGTGAATCTGATAAATAAAAGGTGGGCCAACCACGGATGGTTGGGATAGTACAACGCCGCCCAGCCGTGGTTGTATACCGACTCGCCCTGCAGGTACCCTTTGACAGGTGGTAGGAGGCCTATGGCGCACATGCCCGTGGCGGCCACAACCAAGGTTATCGCGGCCTCAATGCAGGGTAGGAAGAAAAGCCCTTTGGCAGGCGCGGCCATTGGGGCTGCTGACAGTGGGCCTGATGATTGGGGCATTGAGTAGTCCTCCAATAGCCTTCACGTCCAAGGCGTCGCACCGATGCTTAGGAGCCGCGAAAAAATAACTTGAGTAATCGACGCAATCGCTCTGCGTCCAGTGGGCCGAAAACCCAAACAAAAATCGCTTAGGTTATTTGTTCGCGGGCCCTTAGCTCGACTTTTGCCATTTTTTGAGGCTCACGCAGGACGACACAGGTAGTCCAGCAGCGTAAAGCGAAAAAGCCTCGGTAGTTTTTCAACACCCGTGGCAAAAGGCGGGTGTTTAAAAACCTCCTGCCAGCATACTCGGCGTACCGCCGTGATGGCATCAC
>Ga0209012_1000576_pt1 | contig 49447 bp, 35 predicted proteins | sample RS3BMetagenome_FD_184735 | JGI IMG/M metagenome (GOLD analysis project Ga0209012, IMG submission 184735) | Ferric oxide microbial mat and aquatic microbial communities from Rainbow Spring, Yellowstone National Park, USA - RS3B (SPAdes) (version 3) ...
CTGCTGGGAGACCCTTCCAAGGCCAAACGCGTATTGGGCTGGAAGCCGACGGTGGACATCAACGGCTTGGCCAAAATGATGGTCGATCATGACATGGAAATTGCGCGGCAGGAAAAACTGATCGCCGATCACCGTACTACCCGGCAGCGTGCCGCAGGATAGGCCCCCGGCGCCGATCGCGTGTCATGCGCTGATCTGGAGGTGGGTGAATTTTACCACCCCCCGCCGCAGTTTGGCCGCAAGAAGGCATAATCGTCTGATGCTGGTCGGCGTGCCTCGCCCTCGGTAGAATAAGAATACGGGCCTTGCTGGCGTGGTCATTATTAGGGAGCAGTCGATTTTGGATAGGCCACTCGCAAGCTTGGTAATTACGACGCACAATAGAAAGGAGGATCTCCGGAGGGCACTTGCGTCGGCCGCCCGCCAAACGATCCCGCTCGAGACGATCGTGCTCGATGACGCGTCGGACGACGGTACTGCGGAAATGGTTCGTGCGGAGTTTCCCAGCGCTAGGCTTGAGGTTCAGAGCAAACGAGTCGGCTACATTCACCTACGCAATCTAGGTGCTTCACTTGCGCGCGCGCCGGTCATCTTCTCGATCGACGACGACGCTGTCTTCACGACGCCGCTGGTCGTCGCGCAGACGCTCCGCGAGTTTGACCACCCTCGCATCGGCGCTGTCGCGATCCCATTCGTCGACGTGCGCATCTCGCCCTTGGTGCGTCAAAGGGCACCAAGGGACGAGGGTGTTTTCATCACCGCGATGTACATCGGCACGGCCCACGCCATCAGGCGAGACGTATTTTTCGAGGTGGGCCAATACCGCGATTTCTTCGTGCATCAGTTCGAGGAACCCGATTTCTGCCGACGGATGATGGCAAAGGGGTACTTTGTGAGGCTGGGGAGATCGGATGTTATCCACCATTTTTTCTCGCCGAAACGTGATCTCGGAAGGCTTTCATACTATACCGCCCGCAATAATATTTTACTGACTTGGTGCACGGCACCTTGGCCAAATTTGCTTTGGCGCCTCCCGCGTTCGATCACGGGAGGCCTCCTCGGCGTGACGGCGTCGGGGCGGCGCGCCGCCTGCATTCGGGGTGTTCTCGCCGGCGCAGCGGGCGTTTTGAGATTTTGGGGCCAGCGCACGCCCGTGTCGAGGCGATGCTGGCACCTCTTGGGTGCGCTGCGGTCGGGCCCCATCGAACTCGAGGCCGCTGCGAAACTCATTCGCGCCGGCCTTGACGGTAAGGACTAATCAGGTTCGGTATGAAAACGGCGTCGTCGTCAACCGAGAATATCACGGGCGATGCCGCCATTGAGGCACTGAGGTTTCTTAGGCGTATATAGCCCGCGCGCTGCCCCTGCGAAACTGGCCCGACGCTCGGAAACTCCGCTCGGGCCATCTCAGATGTTCTGTCCTCCGACGCGTCATCGAGCACGATGATTTCGAGCCATACGGTTTGGCCGGCGGCCGAGGTGAGCGCGCCTCGCCACTCATCCTTTCGGTTCAGCGTGGTGGTGATAAGCGTTGCGGCGTTCACACCTTTCCCCCCACCCTTGCGGCCGGACCAAATCCAAACGCCACCGTAACTACCGCGTATCCATCAGGCTTCACATCGACGTTGACGTATTCGGGGCTCATGCCCGACGCACCGATATCTGCGAGGAGCCTATTGGGCGTGTAGGGGAGGTGCGTCTCAACGACCAACACATTTATGCGCGCGACCCACGCCGCGCAGCTTGCAAAGACCGATGCTTCGGCCCCCTCGATATCGCATTTCATCAAATCAATTCTGCCGTCGGGCCCTGCAAGTCGGTTCAACAAATCGTGCACAGCGTAAATTCTTATTTGGTCCCCCTCGGCGGCCGTTTCGGCGATTCTGTACGCATACTCACCACCGCTTCGATCAATCCCAGCAGTGCCCGCGTCTGGCCCCGCGAAACCGGCAAGAATCTCAACGTTGCCGGGGCGAGGACCAAGCATTACATTTCGGCGAAGCTGGCCAAGGTTCCCGTCGTCCGGTTCGATCACAAGGACGCGGGCATCCGGAAATAGGTGTTGCCATAGCCTCACGGAAAAACCCACGTTTCCCCCGAGATCTAAGATTCTATCTGCAGACCGGCCCAGAAGCTGGGTGGCGGCGGCGTACTCGGATTTGCAAAATACGTCGGCGAACGCCGCCAAATCTGTTGTGTGCTGCCTGACCAGCACCCCCCGCCGGAAACCGCTGGGTCTCAGTTGCAGCCCCGTGCCAAAGCGAAGGGGCAACTTTTTAAATTTATTGGCGATGCGGATCAGGCTTTCTGCTGCCAAGTCACGCCAGCCAGCGAGTTGCTCTCGCCTGCGCATATGCGCCCGCAACCGCGCAGCTATGCTCGGGCGTTCCGAGGGTACCGTTGAAGCCTGCATAACCCCCCTAACTCTTGCCTATCACAAACCTCACATTTAGTTTACGGCGCACCGCATTTCCGTCAACTAATCAAATGCCAGCGTTGCGGTGAGGGGGCATGTCTGGTGCACCGCGCGATGAGGGCAAACGGACTTGGGCTTGTTTCGGCGCGCCTCGGCTGGCCACCACCCCGCCTGCTACCGCACCGGATGAATCAGCCGCTTGACCCCGACGGGCAGCCTGCGGTAAACCGCGGCCGCAAGTAGATTCCTCTTTTGCAATTTTGACTCATACGCCTCCAATAGCCGAAGTAACGGCCCAGAACCTGCCACATCATCCAAAATTTTCTGCCAGCGGATGCGGAATGGGTCGGAACCCACCGGCAGAACATCCGTTGCGGCCTCCATCGCGATGGCGTAAGCATCCCGAACCAGCGGTGGTACCAACGGATCACCATCAAGCTCCCCGGGTGAAAACGCGGCGTGGCGCAGGCCACCCTTAAGGAACTCGGCACCGTACCGATCCATAGCCGCCGGATCGCATTTATCGGAAAGACCTATGCCGACGGCGATGCGACGCAATTCAACCGCTGGCCGCGCCATGACAAGATCATAGTCCACGACGACGGTAGGCTTACCCGCCATCGCGGGCGCAAGGGCACCGACCATGTGGATCAACCAAACCAGATGCAGGTACGTTGGGCCGCAACCACTGCCGCGGTGCGGGCTGCCGCGGATGATAGAGTTGGCCACGCTGAGCGGGTTACGCAACGAGACAACGTAGCGATCTAAGCAGCCAACGGCGGCGAAAGCATTCATCCAGAGCGAGGGCATTCGGGCCATGCGCGGGTTCTTCAGGCCCCAGATGCACGCTGGGGAATTGGCCACGGCATCGGCTACCACGCGGCTGGCTTGCTTGGCATATTCGCGGGCAACGGTGGTATCGAAATCCTCTTTTTGCAGCATTCGCAGGCTGTCCCAGCGCATGCCAAGGGCGTCCATCAGGCCTTCGCAAATGGCCAGCACCCTTTTATCTTCCCAAAAGCCTTCCGGGTTATTGGCGTCGGCTGTGCGCAGATCGACATCGGCCCCAAGGTGAACGCCCAGGCACGCCAGACCGCGCATGATGGCACTCGAGCCACTGCGCGGCGGGCCAAGCAGCGCGATGACGGTGCCGCCATCAGGTACAGACCCACGTAGACGCTCCTTCCCCAATGGATGAACTCCTCATCAGCTTCGTTTCCGCAAAACCTGAGGGCAACACGCGACACGCACGTGAATGTTACGCCCCTTTTCTCAGATATCGGCCGCAGGCAGGTTCAGAATCAGCAAATCGGCGGCAAACGCCGATAATCGCCGTTAGCGCGATGGGTTGCACGCAGCGCCCCCGTGGCTACCATAGAGGTATGGTGTTGGGTATGCGTCAGGCGGCCGATAATAAATGAGTGAAATGGATGACCAGAGGGTACTGCTGACGGAGGCGGCCACCATTGAATATCTGCGGGCCGCACCGGCGGGCGGGCGCAAGCGTGTGGTTTGGTTTCACAACCAGCCGGACCATTATTTTGTCAATATGCTTGACGGCCTCAACGCCATGGGCGGGGCAGAATATGTGGGAATATTTTTCAGCCCCCTGCCCGGTGGCTCGCTCCTGACCAAGCTGCCGGTTCGTTCGCGCTATCTTTTCCTCGGCGCGGGGGATGTGCAGCAAACTGCCGGCTGGGCCAAGCGGGCCATGCGGCCAGATGCAGAAGAGATCATCGCGTCGATGGCCTTCAGTATGGCGATCGTGGGTGGATACGACTATCCGATCAAGCGATGGATCATCAAAGAGTGCCGTGCCCAACGTCGACCGGTGGCGATTTGGACCGACAGCAATATCCACGCCGAATTTGACGGCACCTTTAAAAAAGCACTCAAACGTGTGGCCAAAAGATTGCTTTTGCGGGGGATAGTCAGTCGGCTGGACAGATTTTTGTGCGCCAACGGCTCGGGTGTCGAGTATTGGAAATATTACGGTGCCCCGGCGGACAAGGCGCTGATTTGCACATGCATTTCCGATGTACCGGGTGCGGCCGCGCCCGATGTGGCGCTCCGCGATGGATTGCTTAAGCGGTGCGGGCTGGACGCCGACGCCGTTCGCGATCGGCGACTGCTGTTTACCGCCGCCCGGCTGGTGCCCGCCAAAGGGCTCCATTTGATGATTTCCGCCTTTCGCCAACTGAATCTGGCCGCCAAGGGGTGGGTGTGGGTGGTGGCGGGAACTGGGCCGCTGGAGGCGGAACTGCGGCAGCAGGCGGGCGCATTGGACAACAACGGTATTTACTTGGTGGGTGTGCAGCCGCACGATGTGGTAAAGGGCTTGGCTGGCCACGCTGACGCTTTTGTGTTGCCTTCGGTCTATGAGCCGCATGGCATTGTGGTTTCGGAAGCCATGGGGGCTGGCACGCCGGTGATTGCCAGCGATGCGGCGGGGGCGGCGATTGACTTGGTGGAGCCGGGAATAACCGGCTGGCTGTTCCGCAATGGGGATGCGGCCGATTTGGCAAGGGTGCTGAAAGAGGCCACGGACGATCCGCATAAACTTGCGGCCATGCGGCCGGCTTGCCGGGCTAAATTTGAAGATTGGTACGGACGCTATTCACCCCTGGTGGTGGTACATGAGGTGGTGGCGGAACCGTGCGGTAGGCGGGTGACACAGGGCGGGAGAGGCACGGGCGCGAAATTGCTGGGCAGCGTTGCCTGAGCCGGCCACCTCGGTGACAGCTCTTGCTCGCATTGGCCAAGGAGCAGGCGGCGACGTGCGGCGGCCGCCGTTAGGCAAACCACCGAGAAGCAAGCACACGATTGGCCTCAAAAACCGCCAATCCAAGGGCATCAATACCAGCAGCCTCAGACAATCTTGTGCATCAGCCGTGATGCGTGATTCCGACATTTCTGTCCGAAGGGATATTCCCGCCACGTGCCGTCCAATGGTGGATCCCGTAGGGGATGCCGGTAGAGGCGGTATTTCAGCGTTTGCGTCTGTTGCCCACGGGCGAGGCATGTGGCCACCCACCAAGGCTAGGGCGGAGTTTCCCATTTTGTGTGGCAACGGTGATAATGTTGCGGTCGATGGCAGCACGCCGGAGCGGCTGCTGGTCGCTGCAGAGTTCCTAAGAAGGGTTCATTTGGCATGCGTCTGCTCTTCATCGGAAACTGTGTCCCCCAGCCAAATAACCCAGGCATGGGGCCATGGGCACTTCGGCAGTTACAGGCCTTAGGGAGGGCGGGCACCGAACTGCGCATCGTGCGACTCACGCCATGGTTTCCCTCGGGTGTCCGAAAGCTCCGCCCAGTTCGTAGCGTCGCGGACACGCCCGCACGCCACCGATGGGACAACGTAGATATTGAATATTGGCGCTGGCCTTATTATCCGGTCGGAAGATTGAAGAGGGCCGCCCAAAAAAACCCTTGGCCGCAGCTGCAATTTGCATACAGCATCATCCGCCGCCGGCTTGAGAACGCAGCCCGCGAATTCAGGCCCGACGTGATCTTCGCCCATCACACGGCGGTGGGCGGTTATTGTGCGCACCGGCTGAACGCCGAATCCGGTGTCCCATATTTAATCACCGACCACGATTTCGCCGAGATTGGCGACTGCGCCAACTTCCCGAGGCGGAAGGAGCTTTTTGAGGTGGTGCAGCGCAGCGCTTTCAAGATGATCGATGTGAGCAATCGGATGCGGAATATCCGCCACGGCGTCTTTCCCGATATTGATTCAGTGGTGGTGCACAACGGGGCTGACCCGGTCCCAGATGAGATGCGCAGTAGGCCACGCCCGCCGGAACTGCATGGCAGGCTAGTGGTGAATTGCGTTTCCGCCTGGAATGGGCGCAAGGGGATACCAAAATTGGTAGCGGCTTTTGACATTGCCGCCGCCAGGTTCCCGGACGCAGTGCTGCGTTTAGTGGGGGATGGTCCGGACCGGCCCGCGGTGGAGGCCGCGATCGCGGCCGCGGCCCATAGAGGGCAAATCCAAGCCATCGGCAGGGTGCCGCACGAGCAGGCACTGCAGGAAATGTGCTGGTCGGACATCTACGCCCTGATCGGTAAGGACGAGCCGTTCGCGACGACTTTTACAGAGGCAATGATGGCGGCTCTACCGCTCGTCTGGCCGTCGGATTGCGGTCATAACGACGTCCTCGAGCAAGGCGTGCACGGGGCTAGGGTTCCTCCGATGGATGTTGATGCCGCAGCCAACGCACTTGCCGCGCTCCTCGGCGACCCGCAGCGCCGGCGGGCAATCGGCGACGCCAACCGGGCCTATGCGATGCAAAGACTTACTTGGGACGCCAACGCCGACGCGGTGATCTCGCTTTTCCGCAAGGCCTTGGTTTGAAGCACAGGCCCTGGGCTGGCGGGCTGCAGCTCGGCGTGGCGCAGCGATCGGGGTATGGCTGCCGCCGCGCCGTCAGAATAATAACTATCCGGACCGTTGCGAACACTGGATCATGGGCTACCATATAAACCCTGCGGGGGGATTTGTATTGAGCCGCCGATAGTATGGATGGGTGAAATGGGACACGAAAAGCTTTTAGCCAATGAGACGGCCACCATTGAGTATCTGGCTACAAGTCTAAAATCGCGCTTGCCCCGGGTCATTTGGTTTCAAAATACGCCGGACCATTATTTTGCCAATATGCTCGACGAGCTTAACGCCCTAGGCGGGGCGGAATATGTGGGCCTGTTTTTCAGCCCGCCTCCTGCCGACAGCGTCTTGGCCCGCCTGCCGGAAAATTCTCACTGTCTTTTCATCGGCACCGGCGGTGTTCAGCAGCACGCTGTCGGGTGGTCCACGCGTCCCATGCGGCCAGATGCAGAAAAGATCATCGCGGCAGCGGTCTTCGACGTGGCGATTGTGGGTGGATATGACTATCCGATTAAACGATGGATCATCCAGCATTGCCGTCGTCTGGGGAGGCCGGTGGCCTTGTTTGCCGACAGCAATATTCACGCAGAATTTGATGGCACGGCAAAGAAAGCACTTAAGCGGCTTGCCAAACGGCTGCTGCTGAGGCGGATCATCGGCAACTTAGACAAGGTTCTGTGCGCCAACAGTTCCGGCGTGGAATATTGGAAATATTACGGCAGCCCTGCAAGCAGCCTGCTTATAAGTACCTATTATTCCGACGTATGCGGCGCGACGTTGCCCGACCACAGTTTTCGCGACGGATTGCTCAAGCGGTGCGGGATTAATACCGAAACAATACGCGATCGGCGATTATTGTTTACCGCCGCCCGGCTGGTGCCGGCCAAGGGGCTACACCTGATGATATCTGCATATCGCCAACAGGATCTGGCCGCCAAGGGGTGGATATGGGTGGTGGCAGGAACCGGGCCGCTGGAGGCGGAACTGCGGCAGCAAGCGGGCGAATTGGACAACAACGGTATTTATCTGGTGGGTGTGCAGCCGCACGATGTGGTGAAAGGGCTGGCCGGGCAGGCAGAAGCGTTTGTGTTGCCCTCGGTCTATGAGCCGCATGGCATTGTGGTTTCGGAAGCCATGGGGGCTGGCACGCCGGTGATCGCCAGCGATGCGGCGGGGGCGGCGATTGACTTGGTGGAGCCGGGAATAACCGGCTGGCTGTTCCGCAATGGAGATGCGGCCGATTTGGCAAGGGTGCTGAAAGAGGCCACGGACGATCCGCATAAACTTGCGGCCATGCGGCCGGCTTGCCGGGCTAAATTTGAAGATTGGTACGGACGCTATTCACCCCTGGTGGTGGTACCCAAGTTGGTGGCGGAATTGTGCGGCAAGTGAAGTGAGGATTCATGCTTCGCATGATGGGATTGGCTTGAAGGCACACAGAGAGAAAGAGAACACAGAGGTTTTGGCATTAGATCAGTTCGCTTTGGGGTGGCCGCAGCTTGGTTCGGTGGCTACCGCGGGGATATGTGCTATCATTAAGTAGGAATTGATGGAGGCCCGATAGATGCATTCGTACACAGCCGTCATCGAACGCGACCGCGACACCGGTCTTTATGTCGGTTTTGTGCCCGGGCTACCGGGGGCTCATTCGCAGGGGGCCACGCTTGACGAGCTTCGGCAGAACTTGCGCGAGGTCATCGCCATGCTGCTGGAGGATGCCCGGGCAGAACCCGAAAGTGAATTTATCGGCACCCAAGCCATTGAAGTGGGTTGAGCAAGTGCCCAAGCCGCCAATTTTGAAACCTCGGCAACTGGTGTCACTGCTTGAAAAGCATGGGTTCGCCATAGTGCGGCAGCGCGGGTCGCATGTGCAATTCCGCCACGCGGATGGCCGGTGCACCACCGTTCCAAACCATGCCGGCCGAGATATTGCACCAACGCTGCTGCGGCAAATTGCGAAAGACATTGGCATGACTTGGCAGGAATTTGTCGGGCCTGATTAAAACGCAGCGGTATCCATCATCCCCTTGCAGAGGCACCGGCAAGCCGGTGGCTATCGATTTACTGCACTATCGCTCTCTGTAATCTCTGAGTTCTCTGCGTGAAATATCGTTTCCTCGTCACACGGCCCGCGTGAAATAATGACTCTCGCTGATCGCTCGATGTCATTAACTTTTTTGGCACACAGAGAGAAAGAGAACACAGAGGTTTTGGCATTAGATCAGTTCGCTTTGGGGTGGCCGCAGCTTGGTTCGGTGGCCACCGCGGGGATAAACCCACGCGGCTCGCTGGTATGACGTTGTGACCGTTGTGCCGTTGTGGTTCATACCGTATCTGCGGACATCTGCGGTTGAAAACGTTTTGCATCCGTCGTACCCATGTTCTCCCCATCGCGCCCGTGTTACCCCATCGTGGCATAACGCGCACCGCCCGGCGGTGGCGCTAAACGGGGGTGATTAACCCCATCGTTACGTCGTGACCGTTGTGTCGTCGTGGTAAACGGTCGTCGTCCTCTGTGATCTCTGTGATCTCTGCGTGAAATAAGGATTCTCGCTGATCGCTCGATGTCATTAACTTTTTTGGCACACAGAGAGAAAGAGAACACAGAGGTTTTGGCATTAGATCAGTTCGCTTTGGGGTGGCCGCAGCTTGGTTCGGTGGCTACCGCGGGGATAAACCCACGCGGCTCGGTGGTATGACGTTGTGACCGTTGTGCCGTCATGGTGAACGGTAGTATCTGCGGGCATCTGCCCCATCTGCGGTTGAAAACGTTTTGCATCCGTCGTGACCATGTTCTCCCCATCGCGCCCGTGTTACCCCATCGTGGCATAACGCGCACCGCCCGGCGGTGGCGCTAAACGGGGGTGATTAACCCCATCGTTACGCCGTGGCCGTGTTCCGCCGTCGCGGCAACGTCGGGCAAGCCCGACGCTATATGGCGGTGCGGGTGAATATGGTTGTCATAATACGATAAAACAATGCGTGAACACCTGGCTTGGAACCAGTGTTATCGGACAGATTTTATCCCGGCATGATTTAATGTTTATGTTTTGGGACGCATTTGTTATCCCACGTAAATACTTGCTGCAGGCTCCGACTCATTTTTCTCAACCTGCGTGCTGGATTGGTCGATGAGAGTTGTCGGCTCGGCTGGCCAAGAGTCGCCACCGACCCGGCGTTGATTGTGGGTGGTGCGAAGTATCACTGGACAATGAGTTTGTTCAGGCTTCGCGAAAACGTACGCCAATAATCAACCATCGGCAAGCCAAGCATATGAAGTCTTTCACTACGGGTGACTGGTCGACCCACCCAAGTTGAAGATTCAAATGTCTGGCCAGCCCTGCCGAAGAATTTTTAATACCGGAGAACCAGTAAATGAAACGCTCATCGGCCAACACCAAAGGTTTTACGCTGATTGAACTGCTCGTGGTAATTTCCATCATCGCCTTGCTCATCGCCATTCTGTTGCCGAGCTTGGCGAAAGCGAAGGAACTTGCCAACCGGGCGGTCTGTTCAGCCAATGTAAGGGGCATTATCCAGTCCATGGTCATTTATGCCCAAAGTAATGAAAGCCAGTTCCCATCAGTCGTACCGCCCTCGAGCACGACGTACCAAAACAATACCGGAAACACCGGTGGAACAAACGGCGAAAACGCCAGTGCCCCCGCTGTTATCAACGCCCTTTACAACACCCCCATTCACCAGGGAAATGTAATGGCGTGCCTGTGGCTTATGGTGCTCAATGGCCAGATGACGCCCAAAAGCTTCATCTGCCCGTCAGACCCCATTGCCACCTCGCCGTCACCAGAATTTGACAGCACGCAGCAATACTATTCCAACTTTGGCGTGATCAACGGTACAGCAAGCACCACCGGCCAGGGCGAAAGCTATTCCATTGCCTGCCCGTGGTACACCAATGGCAGCACCGCGGAAGTGGGTGGCTGGTGGAATGACAATGCCGCCAGCAGCGATTTGCCACTGGTCAGCGATATGGCACCGGCCAATGCGTCTGGCAGCGGAACAACCAACCGCATCACGACCACGCCGCAATCCAACACCTACGGCCCGTATATTTACAATTCGGGCAACCATGGTGGTGCCGGCCAAAACGTTGGCTTTGGTGATGATCACGTATCGTGGGAAACCAACCCGTATGTTGGCGAAGCGGGTGATAACATCTTCACCTATGTGACGACTACTGCCGCCAGCGGCAGCACACCAGCCTCCTCCACGCAGACGGCCGTTACACCCGGAACACTACCGACCATTGCATCGGATGTGGCACCGTTTGACACCGTCATGCTGCCTGTCCGAAACGTTGCAACAGGTGCGTGGTAAGTTTAACGACATCTTAATAATTGCTCCCTGGCGGCCTGCCCACCCTTGGTCAGGCCGCCTTTTTTGTTGTGCCGCGGTTTTTGCCCATCATGCCCCGCATACAGAGGCCGCTTCGAGGTAAATGGGTAATAATGCTTCGGCCATGCGTGCTGGGGTAAAGCTGGCCGCCCGCTGCCGGCCAGCGGTGCGCAAAGCTTCTGACAGAGCGGCATCAGATAGGACACGTTCCATCGCTGCGGCCAAGGCCCGTGGGCTTTCCGGATCGGCCAGAAGTGCTGCCTGACCGCAAACTTCCGGCAGGCTGGCGCGGTTGGAACACACTACCGGCACACCCGCGGCCATCGCCTCCAACACCGGCAAGCCGAATCCCTCATACAGACTGGGAAACACAAAAAGCGCTGCACGCTGATAAAGCTGTGCCAGTTCCGCGTCATCTACATAGCCGGTAAAAGTAATTCGGTCGGCAATGCCAAGTTGTCGGGCTAAAGTTTCAGGCTCGGTGTAGCGATGGTCCAGCGGGCCGGTGATGACCAGCCGACAGGGTGCAGGATGGATTTTAGTTAATTCATAAAATGCCCGGATGACACCCGCCACATTTTTGTAGGGCGCGCGGCGGCCTACGCTTAAGATGATGGCCTCATTTGTTAATGGCAGCACGTTTGACGACTGGGTGGGCACCTGTGTGCTGCGCAGCTCGGGCTGGTACAGGGCCGGAAGGACGACGATTAATTTGCCATCCGCCTGCGGCACAAGTCGGGCGATATCGCGTTGTGAGCATTGGCTGATGGTAACAATGCGGTGGGCGCGGCCAAATTGAATGGCCAGCCATCGGCACCACAGCCATTTGAACTGGCTTTTACGCCCACCGGCAGCATGATGCGGCAGCACCAGCGGGATCACGTCGTGGCAGGTAACTATTTTTCGGCAGCGGGCATAAAGCGGTGCGTGTGTATCAACGGTGTGCAGGGTTTTAATTTGATGGGCTGCAACAATGGATGGCAGCAATCTTTGATGTTGAATGCTCATGGGATTGCCGGGCAGCGAAATGAAATCAAATCGCGGGCTTCTTTTGATAGCCTCCGGCAGGCGATCGATGTGATTGGATATCACGCAGATGCGCTCTGTAATGGGCGTTTCCATCAGGCCGGCAAGCAGGCTGTGGGCGTAGGTGGCAACGCCGCTGCCAGAGTTGCCGTACCAGCGGGCGTCGATGGCAAATGGTGCATTCACAGTTCACCCGGCATTATTTCTAAACCGCTTTGCTGGTCAGCCAATATGGCTGGCGGGCGGCGCGGATCGAACATAATCAAGAAAGTCGCACTCCGGCAAATGTTGCTCCCCCACCAGCGACCAGTCGCCTGAACGAAACGATGGAAACCAGGTATCGATGGGCTTTTCGATCGGCACGCGGACGATGGTAAGGTACATACGGGTGGCAAGTGGAAGGCAGGCGCGATATATCTCCCCCCCCCCACAGATGAACAGCTCGGTTTCGGCCATCGCCCGCGCGGCGGCAATAGCATCATCGATGCCATGCCACCATTCTACCCCCGCCATGGGCGCTCCCGGCTGCCGCGAGATAACCATGTTGCGCCGATGCGGTAGTGGTTTGCCAATGGAATCAAACGTTTTGCGACCCATTAAAACCGCGTGGCCGGTGGTAAGTTGCTTAAAGCGTTTGAGATCTGCGCTCACATGCCAAGGCAGGTCGCCGCCGGCACCAATGCCCCGTTCGGCTGTCATGGCGGCAATAATACTGATGTCCATCATTGAGGTTTTCCTGTCAACGCCAAGCTAGACTGCTACTTTAAATTTAATGGGTGGATGAGGATCGTAGCCCGCGATGGTAAAATCTTCAAACCGAAGCTGATCAAACGGTTTGCGGGCGATGGTTAATCGAGGCAGCGGTCGCGGTTCGCGCTGCAACTGCAGTTGCAACCCTCGCCAATGGTCATATTCTGCCATTGGGGAATCTGCGTCGGCAATGTAAATGTGCGCGTCAACAATGGTGTGGGCAAAATATCCCAATTCAAGCCCCGTCTCCTGAGCAATCATCTGCGTAAGTGTGGCGTAGCACGCCAGATTAAACGGAATGCCCAGGGCAATATCACCGGACCGCTGCGAAAGATGGCAATTCAGTCGACCGTCCAGCACCTGGAATACAAAGCTGTAGTGACAGGGCGGCAGGCGACTGCGCTCGGCATTGCCGGGCTCCCAGGCGCTGACAACCAACCGCCGCGAATGAGGATTGCGTTTGATCTCATCAATGACATAGGCAATTTGATCTATTTCCTGCACCGGGCAGAGAGTTTCGAGGGTTTCAGCAATGGGCGCATGAGATTTTTGCACAGGGTGTGGAAAACGCCGCCAGTACCGGCCATAGGCGGTTTCCAGTTCACCGCGTTCATCGGCCCAATCATCCCAGATTTTGGTGTGCTGGCGTAAATCGCGGATGTGTTCCTGGCCAGAGAGGTACCAGAGCAGTTCGCGCAGAACGGCGGGATAATTGACGCGTTTGGTGGTGAGAAGTGGAAAGCCGGCCGCCAAATCCACACGATAAAACGCCCCAAAATAGCTGACGGTGTCAACACCGGTGCGGCTGGGCTTACGAACCCCCTTTTCCATCACCAGGCGAACCAGATCGTGATATTCCTTCATTAAAGTCGCAATCCTTTAAAGATTTCCGCTTGACAAGCGTCGCGGCGGAATTTTGCACCGCGCGGATTGTATACCAAGGCGTGCGGAGTTGCGACAATAATGAGTGGACTTGCGGCGGATGGCGTAGCAATTATTTCGCACGTGGTGAAAATGCCGCCAAAGGGCCATGGCCCCCTGTCCGTCTGTGATGCCGGTTGAGACATCGTGGTGAATCTTCACCGTGCCGGTTTGCATCGGGGCCAAGTTCCCGCGCCATGGCAACGTCGGGCAAGCCCGACGCTATGTGAGGGGTGCGCCCGTCGGTACCGTGTTCCCCATCGTGGCATAACGCGCACCGCCCGGCGGTGGCGCTAAACGGGGGTGATTAACCCCATCGTTACGTCGTGACCGTGTTCCGCCGTCGTGGCAACATCAGGCAAGCCCGACGCTATGTGACGGCCTGCGGGCACCGTCCCAAGTTGGATTTCACCGCACCCAATGGCCCGGCACCCAACGATACCGGCCCCAGCGCGGCTGCCAGACATAATGCCCACGAACCCAATACGCACCCGGCCACGGTGCCGCCGGCACAACCACCACAGCACGTGGGGGTGGCGGTGGGCCGGGCCGAGCGACCACAACCGTGCGGCATCCAGTTAATAAAAGCAGACTGCCCAGACAGACTCCCGCAAAGCATATTTGCAGTTTGTGCATCGTTTATACCCCCGTGAAAAAATTCATGGCGGTGCCACAGTAGTGGGTAACGGGCAGCAAGACCCAAGGTTGCAGGGCGTGGATCAGAAGATGGTCAGCACCGCATTTGCGGACCTGCATGTGCGGTTAACGGCATCGGCGGTGGACGCGGCGTGGCCACAGCCAAAGGCAGCCCGCCGCCGACGAGGCCAAGATCACCCAGGATGTTGGCTCGGGTGTGTAAGTGGTGCTGAATGACGACCCCGTGCTGGAGAGTGCCGAGGGCGTGGACAACGCCTGAAAAGTTTTGCCGTCCACCAGCGTGATGCTGTTGAGGCTGGCGACATTATTAGCCGTGACACCGCTGATGGAGCCAGACTGGCTGATCCTGCTGCCGCTGATGCTGGCGTCAGCGCTATTGAAGGCAAACGAACCATAATTGGCCAGCGTCGCCAATTGGTAGCTGCCGCTGCTGGTACCAAATTCCGGTGCCTCAACAATCCACTCTGCCGAAGAGCGAGCGGCGCTGAGCGTCTGCTGGTTAACAGTGGTGGTTGTATAGCTGGCGTGCGATGTCAGGTCTTTAATGACGAAGGTGTAATCGTTGGCGCTGGAATTGTACACCACCGATGCGCTGATCTGATCGCCGGGGTTTACGTTAAACACTGGCACCTCAACCTGCGGGTAAAGCTCGTACCATGCGGTGTAGCTGACTGCACCATTAGCCCCTACCACTGCCTGTGTGCCGGTTTGCTCTACGGTGGAAGAGTTGAAGCCATCAAGGCCCACCCAAAAAGATGCTGCCACATAGCTGCTGGATGACTGCGTGCTGACCGCCGGCTCTGTCCACGTGGCAGAGACCGAGTTAAAGGCGTATCCACCATTGGCCGTGTCGGCGTAACCGGACCAGTTGGTTGATGCATATGCACCGCTGGAAGCCGCAGCGAGGCCAGCGGCCCTGGGTACATATATAGTTGCCCGTGCTGCATGCTGTGAGGCACACCATGCAGCGGCCAGCATGGCGGCAGTCACAATGGCAGAAGCATTTATTGATTTACCAATTTTAAACCGCTGCATTATCGCGCTCCGTCAAATAGGTCTACAACTGCATTCACCCTCCATTGGCCTGCAGCGGGGCAACCGAACCGCGTACCGCCCAACCCCGCACGGGGGTTTCCGACCGACTTGCTCTTCTACCGAGCTTGAATTGTAACCCGCGGCACCATTTACGGCCAGCAGCATGGCCCTCCATCGCTGCCCGTGGCAAGAAATGCCGCATATGTGGTCGGCAGCCGATGCGAACTGGGCAAATTTTTTCTGCCCGCTTTCGCCGCTGCGGTAAAGATATTCTTACCGCGTTTTACTTCCCGCATCGCGTGCATCGGTACACACTGCGGGTCAAGCCGTTACGCCGCGAAGCGCCCTTCGCTTGTCTTTGCCAGGCGGCTAGTCTGCGTCGCTTTCAGATTCTACACCATGCCCGGGTTTGTTGGCAAAAATGGCCCAGTAGACAGTCGGAATGACGAAAAGTGTGAAAACCGTAGAAGCGAAAAGCCCAAAAATGAGGGCCCACGCCAAGCCGGAGAAGATCGGATCGCTCAAAATGGGAATCGACGAAAGCATGGCGGCGGCGGCCGTCAGCAAGATCGGTCGCATGCGTACCACCACGCTTTCAATGATGGCGTCATGCAGGTTTTGACCACGGCGCAACGCGCGATGAATAAAATCAATCAGGATAACTGCGTTGCGGGTAACGATGCCGGCCAAGGCGATCATGCCGATCATTGCGGTGGCCGTAAATAGAATTGGGTCGCGATAGCCGTCAATTTTTTGATCAGCAAAAACATTCAGCAGATAAAAGCCGGGCATGACACCAGGAATGGTCAGCGGGATGGCCAGTTCCATAATCAGCGGGAGGAGGAATGAGCCTGTCTGAGCAACCAGCAGCACATAAATGCCAACCATGGCGGCGGCGAAAGAAATGCCCAAATCGCGGAAGACATGTTCGGTGATACGTAGTTCCCCCTCGCCGGAAAAATCCACATGAACGCCGGGTCGCAACTGCCATGCGATGCCGGAACCGTTATTAAGAAATGTTCTACCTGCCAGGGGACGCGGCCTGGCATTTAAATTAACCCATCCGTCACCAACAGGTTCCATGGCGGGGTTGGCGGGATGGAAAGCATCGGGCAGGCGGTCTGCATTTACATCAACAATAGCATTGATGGGTGGGCGTCCGGCGGTATCGGCATAGACGTAAACAATTCGGTGCAAATTTTTATGGTAGATGGCCTGACCTGCGTATTGGGTCTTCCAATGGCCCAGCTCCGCTATCGGTGTCACTGCCCCGCCGGTTGCGCGGACATAAATCTTGTCCAGATCAAATCGACTGGAGTGGCGGGATATCGGAAGGGTAAGAACAATCTGCAGCGGCTGGCGCTGACGAGGGGCGTGGATCATTCCCACATCCTCGCCAGTGATGGCCATTCGGAGTGCCCGGGCGATTTGTTCGGCGGTGACGCCATTGAGTGCGGCCTTGCGTTTGTTGACGATAAATACCTGGCGCTTTTCAGGTGCCTGAATGCTGTCATCCACGTCCACCACATCAGGTTCAAGTTCCAGTCGCTTCTTAAGCGTGCGAGCGGCAAGCTGCATTTGGCGATATGAAGTTGCCGGCGAGCCATAAATTTCACCAACAATGGTGTCCAACACCGGCGGACCAGGCGGTGCCTGGACAATCTGAATGCGTACATGGTAGTGCCTTGCGATGGCAGTCAGACTATTGCGGATGCGAAGGGCAATGGCTTGGGTCTGCATGGAGCGACGGTTTTTGCCCGCCAGGTCCACCTCAATCTGGGCATCGTTGGGATTATTGCGAAGGTAATAATGCCGCACAAGGCCGTTAAAATCCATGGGGGCGGCGATGCCGACATACGCGGTGGCATCTACCGTTTCATTTAATCGCTGTGCGCGCCGCATCAAAGCGCGCGTTGCCGCATCAGTTGCCTGCAGCGTGGTGCCGCGGGGCGCGTGGACGACGATCAGCAGGCTGCTTTGATTGCCAAATGGCAGCAATTTAAGCGGCACAAGACGAAGGAGGGGAAGCATCATGGCTGCCAGCGTGACGGTGGCGACGGCACCAAGAAAACCCCACCGCACAAGGCGGCTGTAAAAAAGCTTTCCCATCACCGGGGCCAGCAGTTTATACCTGCTGGTCTTTTTAACGTGGGAGGCGGAAGCCGATTCAAGGTCTTCAGTTGGCAGCAGAGTATCCGCCTTATGCCGACTTTTCAGAAAATGGTAGCTGACCCATGGCGTGATGGTTAACGCCACCAGCATAGACATAAGCATCGCAACCGGAACGTTAAATGCCATGGGCCGCATGTATGGCCCCATCATCCCGGTAATAAAAAACATGGGTATGAATGAAATAATAACAGCCAGAGTGGCGGCAATCAGCGGTCGGAGTATCTCCACCATGGCACCATAGGCGATACGACGCGACGCATGGCCGGCGATGCCAAAATGCCGACTGATGTTTTCTACATCTACAATCGGGTCATCCACCAGCAACCCCAGTGAAAGAATGAGCGCGAAGAGTGTGACGCGATTGATGGTAAAACCCAGTATCAGATTGAAGGCCAAAGTCAGACCGAACACCACCGGAATGGCGATCGTGACCACCGCAGCCTCGCGCCAGCCCAGCGTGAAGGTAAGTAGCAGCACCACGATAACCACCGCTGCCAGCAGGCCGTCAATAAGTCCATTAACCTTGGCGTTGGCCGATAGCCCGCTGTTGCGGGTAATAATCAGATGCACGCCGGGCGGGATAATGGCATGTGACAATTTTCTGGCCCGGGCTATAACTTGGCGTGCCACCACCACGGCATTGCTGCCCGCCTTTTTGGCGATGGCAATGGTGACAGCGGGTGCCGGGCCTTGGCCAGGGCGGGATGGCAGGCCACCGGCGATAACCGTGCCGGGAAAACCGGCTGCCTCAGGCTGGCTGGCAGCTGCTCCCCAGCCATGCCAGACGTAAGAGGTCACCTGCGCCGGGCCGTCTACTATCCTGGCCACATTTTTAAGGTACACGGGCTGCTGGTGCCAGACCGACACTACCACATTTCCAAGCTGATGAGCGTTGCGAATACCCAATCCTGTGAGAACCTGAAATTCGGTATTATTGCGTGCATAGCTGCCGGCACTGGAGCGAATATCAGCCGATTGAATTTCCTGGCGAATCTGGGTGGATGTAAGATGAAACGCCCGCAGTCGAGCGGCATTCAGATAGACATACACAACACGTGGACGCCCCCCGATCACATACGCCCTGGAGACATTATTTATCGCGGCCAGACGGATGGAAAGCTCTTCTGCAGTCTGCCGCAGCAGCACCGCCGGCAATTGGCGGCTGGTCAGCGTGAGTGTGACAATGGGCACATCGTTGATGCTTTCCGGCTTGACGACCCAGCCGGTTACGCCTGGCGGCACAATCGACAGGTGTGAATTAATTTCGCGGTAAATTTTAAGTACACTACGCTGCACATCCTGGCCAACGAAGAACCGAACCGTAACCAGCGATCCGTCTCTCTGGCTGGTTGAGTAGATGTCCTGCACCCCCTTGATCTGATAAAGCAGCTTTTCCAGAGGCGCAGTCACAAGCTGTTCAGTGCTCTTGGCACCATGCCCGGGAAAGTGGACAAAGACATCCACCATGGGCACAAGAATTTGAGGGTCCTTTTCGCGCGGCGTAAGGGCCAGGGCAGCCACACCCAGCAACACCGAGATAATGATCAACACCAGTGAGAGACGCGAGTGCAAGAAGGTGTGCACCAGTTGCGCTGCTGGGCCGCGCCTTGGCGATATCTGCCTCTGATGATCGTGATCAACCATAAATTACACCAAATGCTCTAACGCTTTATAGACTCGTATTATCGCTGGGATCAACCGTGACGCTGCAACTGCCGTTAAGCCGCGCCTACACAGCCATCGTCAATGCCTGCTGACTGAAGCAGACGCTGCGGCAATCAGAAGCACAATCTGGGTTATCCACGAAGGCTGTGGTACCGACTTGCAGGCAACAACACCTTCTGCCCCACGGACAAACCGGATAATACTTCACGCCACGCCCCGCGCCTTAAGCCCGGTTGAATGGTGGCGATGCACACTCCGCTAGCAGCCAGCCTATGCACAACATCCAATTGACCGATATGCTCAATGGCGGCCGCTGGGATCACCAGTGTACGGGTTCCCGGAAGCGGGACTCTGGCCCCGCCGAACATTCCCGGCCACACTCCAGCGGGAAACTTTGCGCTTATCTTCACTGTGAAACTGCGAGTCTGGGTACTAACATGCGGGATAATCTGTCGCACCGTGCCCTCGATCCAGGTGTGGAGGCCAGCGAGTTTAATCGGTAAGGCCTCTCCCAAACGCAGATGACCGGCGAGTGATTGCCGAACCGTTGCATTTAGCTGCATTTGCGACGGATCGTACAATTCCGCCAGGATCTCCCCCGGCATGATGGTGTCGCCAGTACTGACAAATTTCCGCATGACCACTCCATTAATGGGGGAGATAATCGTTGCGTGGCGGAGAATCGTCTTGGCGGTTTGTTCACGCGCTACAGCGTTTGCCAGAGAGGCGCGATCGGTGTTCACCGCTGTATCAGCCACATCCATGGTGGCCACGGTGACGTCACCAGTGTGAAGCAAAATGCGATCGCGCCGTTGATCAATCAGCGCCTGTTTAAGTTGGGCTTTGGCCATGGCTACCAAAGCGGCGCTGGCGGCCATCTCGGTGCGAAGACGGGTAGCATCAAGCCGCACCAGCACTTGGCCCATATGTACCTTCTCTCCGGGAAATAGCTGCACTTGTACGATGCGGCCTGAAATGCGCGCGGCCAAATTGACGGGCGCAATAGGGGTTACAGTACCCACCGCTGTTAAATACCGAGGAAATGTCATGTAACGAACGGGTACCCACGAACCATCAACCCGAGGATGGCTGCTGCGGGCCTGGCTGCCCGGTGGGATCTTCGCTGCACTGCGCCCCATAAACCAAAAGCCAAGCAGTGTTACCACCACAACGCCGGCGAACGCACCGATCGCGGTCCGTAAATAGCCTTTTGCAGTTCGGCTTTGCTTTTTTTCGCTCATTGTCATGTACCTCGCTTGTACATCACTTTCACATGACCACGATAATGGTTCAATGGGTGTCCTTAGAAGGTGCCTGACAGGACGACGGCAAGCCAAGCTTACGAAGGATTGACTGCGCGGGACAAAAGCCTGTAAAGGCCGACTGTATTAAGTTTAACCCGACAAATGCAGTCAGCGCCAGAAACCACGGGCTTACCAGCAATACCAGAACAACACTGATCAGAACCATCGCTCCCGCCATCACACGAACGCCATTTTCAACACTCATGGTGGATAGTCCTTCACCAAGCACATGGGCGTGATGCACCACACGTGCATGCTGGACAAACGCCCTTTGACTGATTACTATATTGCAATATTGCAATATAGTCAAGGATACAAAGCTATGGTAAAACCGTTACTTCAACGCAGTCACATCGAGGCAATTGCCCGGACATTTGACGTATTGGCAGATGACAGCCGCCTGCTTATCCTTCATACATTGCAAACCCGGGCGTGCTATGTTCATGAGCTTTGCCAGAAGACTGACCTGAAGCAGGCCAATGTGTCCAAGCAACTGGGCATCCTGAAACAGGCTGGACTTGTGGGCGCAGAGCGGCAGGGAAATCTGGTGCACTATTACATCAGCGAACCAATGATTTTTGACATTTGCAAACTGGTATGCGAAAAAATTGAACGTGACGCACGCCGGCGGTTTGAAGAATTTGCACCCACCGCTCGCCGAACGCGTTCAAAGCGGAGATCGATCGAAAAAGACTAATGACCTGGCGCTTCTGTCATGGGCACCCAATTTGACGCAAGAGGTATCAGGCCTGGAAATGATCGCATGACCGCAACCGTGCGGGAAGGCGAGTTATGCATGCCAATTTTGCTCTCTAAGGGAAAATATCGCTCGACATACAGCCACCGCATGCGGCACGATGACAGCATGGCAAAAGCATTGCGATACACCATTGGTGGCTTGGCGCGGGCGGCTGCGATGCGAGTTTCTACGCTGAGGTTTTATGAACGCAAGGGGCTTTTATCGCCGGTGGGCCGGTCGCTGAGCAACTATCGCTGGTACGATCAGCAGTCTCTGGAGACTGCTGATTTTATAAAAATCGCCTATGCCAGCGGCTTTTCGCTGGCGGATATTGCAGAATTGCTGGCACCACATGGAGCGCCATCACAACAGTGCGAGCGCGTCGGTCACATCATTGAAGCCCGCTTAAATCGGGTGCGATTACAGATTGATGAACTCCGATGCCTCGAGGCAATTCTAAAGGCCGATTTGAAGGCCTGCCAAATGGGTGCTCCCGGTTGCGCTGTGTTGACGCAGCTGCATTCGGCGGCACGGGCACCTGGTCGCCAGCCTGCAAAGGTTTCGGTATCAGCCGTTAAAAGGCCCAAATAAATATCTGCCATAAGTGCCACCATCCAATTAAATTCGTCCTGATTGCCACATTTGCAATCCATTCATTTTGCCCCACCGAAATAACCTTGTACGACTTTTCTGAGCTCTCTGCCGCGATTGCGCCCGGAGGGCACGATGACAGCCTTTACCCAGAAGCCAATATGCACGGTGGCCATAACAAGTGAAGTTACTTGCCCGGCATACTTGCTTTTAGAGGCGATTGCGTGTCTAAAATAGGGTAACAGTTGCAGGCGGTGTCGTCTGCCGGGCAAAGATCATGGATTTATGTGAAAGGAGTTCCTCATGAAATTTCATTTGCAGAAACATTGGATCAGGGTTGGCATCATCACACTGGCGTCAATAGGAGCCGCATCGATCGCCGCATGCAGTCAGGCACCGTACCAACAGGCGATGACCACCAGCAGCCACGCATCCATGGCGGCGTCGCAGACAAGTGTGGTAAGTTCGCAGGCAAAGTCATTGGTGGCCAGCCTAAAGCAGTTGGCCGGCGCTACCGGAGACCTGCAAAAACCGTACGCTGATTTTACCCAATCGCTGGGAAATTTTAAGTCCGGATACAGCAGCCTGAAGAGCGATCTATCAGCGATGCTTAGCGATCAGAAGGGATACCTGGCAACCTGGAATAAGGAAAATAATACAATTCAGGATGCTTCAATTAAAAAAGTAGCGATTGGCCGATACGATGCCGCAGCCAATGACTATGCATCCGTCAAAAAGGCGGCCGATAGCGTCACAACAGCGGGTGATTCATTTGTTACTTTTATGGACGATTTAAACACTTATCTGGCGACCGATCTAAACGCCGGGGGAATTGCCAGCGGTGCACCCCTAATTTCCAAGGCGCAGACCAAGGCGTCCTCACTTGAAGCAAAATTGGCCCAGTTAAAGGCAAGTGTGAAAAAGGTGGCCAGCGATTTTGCCGCCAGCGGAAAGGGGTCGGCAGTGCAAGCGGCACCGGCCGCCGGTAAAAAATCGTCCTGGTGGTGGTAACTTAACCCGGATATTTCATCGGTTTTAACCAAACTGAGTTGCGCAGCATCAGATGGAGGCCGTTGTGACTATTTTTTTAAGCGTGTCGCCTTCGGCGAGCAATGGTCCCCAGCCTCTAACATCTTTACCTATATTTTTTTGTTTCATGCGTCAATCCTTTCTTTTCTGGTGGCCCACTCCGGTTTAACCGCTCATTTGTCTACCCACCGGGGCAATATCAATACTGCGCCCAGCCTTTCGCAGACCTGCATGAATAAAGATTGCAGCGGGTATGCACTCGAAAGGTGCAGTACCAACCGACGAACGCTGGCCTTCACCACCGCACCGATCTTGAAGAGTTTGAGTCGGATCGTATCCGCCTGCGCGGTCGCCAACTCTGTGCCCACCAGAGCCGTACGACGCAGATGGTCAATCAAGATATAAGCGAATCCGCTCAACAGCACACGGAACTGATTGGCCAGAAACCGATGACAACTCGTCCGGTCCGCAAATAGCCCCAGTTGCTGTTCCTTGATGTAATTCTCCGCCTGCCCACGGGCACAATAAAGTGTGTCGTACAAGTCCTGGGCGTCGCCCGTCAGATTGGTAACCACAAATCGCGGGTTCGGGCCTTCATCGGTATGTTCCGCCTTTATAATGACCTGACGTTGGCAGTCCCAGGTTTCGGCACCATATGCTCCCCAGGCAAAGAGTCGCTGTTTAACACCCGTCTGCTGGTATTGCTCCTGGGCCTCCTGCATCAGCGGGCCGGCGAGCTTTTCCAGCACCGGATTACGTGCCAGACCCACGATGTAATTGACCCGACGCCTGTCACACCAACGCATCATCCTCCACCGGCAAAAGCCACTATCCCCCCGGACGATGATCCGCACCTTCGGCCAGACCTGTCGGAATCGTTTGACCAGCAGACTCAAGATCGCCCATGCATGATGCGAGGCTCCGATATTACTGGGACGTAAATACGCACAGAGCAACTGACTGCCACAGAACACATACAGGGGCAGAAAGCAGTATTCATCATAATACCCATGGAAAAACCGACCCAACTGATGTCCGTGAACCGGATCGTTGGTGGCGTCAAAATCCAGAATCAATTCCTCGGGCGCTTTCCGGCACGATTCAATGAACTGTTCCGCCATCAGTGATGCAAGCTTGAAACAGCTCTTGCGGCTGACTCGATTCTCCAGACGGCACAGGGTTGGAGGGGAGGCCAGGGGCTTTTCATCGTCAACCCCCCGATTGGTGACAATCTGCCAGAGGGGATCCGCACGTAAACTCTGGTGGTCGTTGAGATCCTCCCAGCCGCAGGCGATGGCCATCACACGCTGGGCGATCATGGTGATCTGATCGTGCTCGATACACTCCGGATCACGTGGATCGGGGATGCAGGCCGACATACGCTTGACCAGATTCAATTGCCGATCCGCTTCCCGCAATAACAGTGCCCCGGCATCCGAGGTGATCTTGCCCCATCGAATTGCAGAACCAATTTCTGCCGTCGAAGCGATGACAACGAGATGGAACTTGTGGTACACTCTGTTGACATGGTCTTGCCTCCTTGCAAAATCAAAAAGTTCCCTTAACACCTTGATTTTACAGGGTGCAAGGCCTATGCGCAAGGCCAAAACCTGCAATACCGGTGAAATATCCGGGCTAAGAACTACGGCGTCCGACAAAGATTCAGATTCAGACGCTGCGGAGGTTTACTTTTGACAACAACAAAAAAAAGGGCCGACGATGCGTTCACCGTCGGCCCTGGCTGTTTTAATCGCGGTTGAGCCGTCTACGCATTGGCGGGTTCGCTGGTGGTTTCAAGCCCGATTGGCGTTTCCCCTGGCAGGGTGGGAACGGCAATGTTGGGTTCGATTTCCGCAACTGGTGCGCCCAGATGGGCGATCTTCAGTTGCTGATAAGGACGGAACCCGGTACCAGCCGGTATCAAATGCCCCAAGATGACATTTTCCTTCAGGCCTTGCAGAGTATCTTCGCGGCTGGCCAGCGATGCTTCAGTAAGTACCTTGGTGGTTTCCTGGAAACTGGCCGCAGACACGAACGATTCGCTTTGCAGGCTGGCCTTGGTAATGCCAAGCAGCAATGTCTTGGCTTTGGCCGCCTTGGCACGGCGTGTCTTGGGTGGCGTACCGCCCTTAGACTCTATTTCTGCGGCAATTTCCTTCGCCTGCTCACGCGTGAGCAACTTCCCGACCGGCAGGCCGCTGTCACCCGGTTCTTCAATTCGGAGAAGTTTGGTGGTGTCCTCATTGTGCTTCTGGAAGCGGTAGCGATCCACCACTTCGGTGGGCAGGAAGGAAGTATCGCCCGGATCTTCGATGCGAACCTTGCGCACCATCTGAGCAATGATGATCTCGACGTGCTTGTCGGCAATACGCTGGTTTTGGGTGCGATACACATTTTGAATTTCCGCGAGCAGATAATCCTGCAGGGCGTCTTCACCCTTAATCCGCAGGATATCCTGCGGTACCAGCGGTCCGTCAATGAGAGGATCGCCAGCCTCAACGGTATCTCCCGCATGCACCCGCAGCTGCCGATCCTGCGACACATGGTGCTCGTGCGCCACATCGCCGGGGCCTTTAATGATAATGGTCATCTTGCCACGGCGTTTGTCGGATCGAAGTTCCACAACGCCGGAAATTTCTGCAATGACGGCCGGATCCTTGGGTTTGCGGGCCTCAAGAATTTCCGTCACACGGGGCAGACCAGAGGTAATATCCGAGGTACCCTTGATTTCCCGCGGCTGACGGGCAAGCAATGTACCGGGCAACACCATCTGTCCGGGTTCGACATCGATGCGGGTCTTGGCCGGTACGTAGTGGAAATCCAATGTTTTTCCATCTACTGGATCGACGATATTAATTCGGGGATGGCGTTCGCCACGGTGCTCCACCACCACGAGACGCTTGGTGCCGCCCTTGCCTTCACTTTCAGCACGAACGGTTTCGCCTTCTTCGATGTCGTCAAACTTCACCATACCGGCTTTTTCTGCCAGAATAGGCGTACGGTGCTGATCCCACGAACAGAGCTGCTGGCCGGCACGGACGGTGTCGCCATTTTTCACATGTACGTAGGCACCGTAAGGAACACGATGCTTTTCAAGCTCGCGCCCCTTGGTATCATTGATGGCAATATCGCCGTTCCGCTTAAGCACAACGGTATGCTTGACACCTTCGCTGTCGGTTACCTCTACCGCATTGAGATCGCCAAGCTGAACGACACCAGCCATGGAAGCACGCAGTTCGTTTTTCTCAAGCAGGCGATTTGCCGATCCACCCGTGTGGAATGTACGCATGGTAAGCTGCGTGCCCGGCTCACCGATGGATTGTGCAGCGATAATGCCGACAGCAAGGCCTTCTTCAACAAGCGTATTGCTGGAATGATCGATACCGTAGCAGCGGGCGCACACGCCCGTCGGGCTTTCACAGGTAAGCGGACTGCGCACACGCACGGTTTCAATATTCAGAGCTTCAATCTGGCGGGCGACTTCAGTGGTGATAATCTGCCCTTCATGCACGATAACTTCGTCGGTGATGGGATTCATCAGGGTATCGGCCGCGCAGCGTCCCACGACAACATCACGCAGCGCGACATCCACCTGGTCGCCCTTGAAGACGGCTTTCTTGCGGATGCCGCTTTGAGTTCCGCAATCATGCTGAGAAATAATGACATTTTGCGCCACATCAGCCAGCTTACGAGTCAGATAACCCGAATCAGCTGTTTTCAAGGCCGTATCCGCAAGACCCTTACGGGCACCGTGCGTTGAGGTGAAATATTCCAGTACCGACAGACCTTCACGGAAGTTGGTCTTGATGGGTGTTTCCATAATTTCACCTGAAGGTCGGCTCATCAATCCACGCATACCAGCAAGCTGACGGAAGTTGTCGACGTTGCCGCGGGCACCGGAATCTGCCATCAGGAAGACGGGATTGAGATACGGAGCGCCCGATGGATCCTTGGGCGGAAGCGGTGCAAGACTGCCGGGCTGGCGCGTGTCATGTTCAAGTTCATTCATCATGTCCTTGGTGACTTCTTCACGAGCGTGCGCCCAAATGTCCAGCAACTGGTTGTAGCGTTCACGTTCAGTAATGGCACCCAGATTGAGGTTTTTCTCAATGCGGTCCGCTTTCTTCTGGGCTTCATCAATAATCTGGCGCTTGCGGCCCGGGATACGGAGATCGGTGATACCGAAACTCAGGCCAGCAAGCGTGGACATCTTGAAACCAAGTTCCTTCATGTCATCAAGCAATGAAATGGTCGCTGGACGGCCAAGAAGTTGATAGCAGTCCGCGATTACGCGGCTGCCGCCCTTGCTTGAAAGGGTGTAGTTATAAAACGGCATCTGTGGTGGCAGAATGTCATTAAACATGCACCGTCCGACGGTGGTAACAATCACCCGTGAGGCCGGGGTTGGTTCGGGGCCTTTACCCTGACCACTTACCACAGCTTTCCGGTCAATGCGTACCTTGATGCTGGTGTGCATGCCGATCACTTTGCGCTGGTACGCCAGCAGGGCCTCGGCATAATCACGGAACGCCATTTCCTTGCCCGCCGGTCGCTGGCCAGCCTCACCGCCAAGCAAGGCCGTGATGTAATAAATACCCAATACAATATCCTGCGATGGTCCAATAATCGGGGACCCGTTCGCCGGCGAAAAAATGTTGTTGGTTGACAGCATCAGCAGATGGGCTTCAGCTTGCGCCTCGATGGAAAGCGGAAGATGCACGGCCATCTGGTCGCCGTCAAAGTCGGCATTAAAGCCCTTGCACACCAGGGGATGTATCTTGATGGCGTTACCTTCGATCAGCACCGGCTCAAATGCCTGGATGCCGATACGGTGCAAGGTTGGTGCCCGGTTGAGCAGCACCGGATGCCCTTTGATCACCTCTTCAAGAATGTCCCAGATTTCCTGGTCGCGGCGTTCAATCATCTTCTTGGCCGCTTTGATGGTGTCGGCCAGGCCGTGTTCCTTAAGCTTGCGAATGATAAACGGCTGGAAAAGCTCAAGTGCGATTTTCTTGGGCATACCGCACTGGTGAAGTTTCAATTCCGGTCCCACCACGATGACCGATCGGGCGGAGTAGTCCACACGCTTGCCGAGCAGATTTTCGCGGAATCGCCCCTGCTTGCCTTTGATCATATCAGTGAGCGACTTAAGCGGGCGATTGGACGAGCCAATCACGGGCCGCCGGCATCGGCCGTTGTCAAAGAGGGCGTCCACCGACTGTTGCAGCATTCGCTTTTCGTTGCGGACGATAACTTCCGGTGCGTTGAGGTCCTGCAGTTTTTTCAGACGATTGTTGCGGTTAATAATTCGACGGTAAAGATCGTTAAGATCACTGGTGGCGAAATTGCCCGATTCCAGCAACACCAGCGGACGCAAGTCTGGTGGAATGACGGGGATTACATCAATAATCAGCCAGTCGGGCTTGTTGTGAGATTTGCGCAGCGCCTCAATGATACGCAAACGTTTGGAGAGGTCCTTCAACTTCTGCTTGCTGCGAGTTTCACTGATGCTCAGACGCAGATTGATTGATTCCGCTTCCAGGTCCAGCTTGCCGAGCAGAATCCGGACAGCCTCGGCACCCATATGGGCATTGAACGCGGCACCGAACTTTTCACGGGCGTCGCGGTATTCTTCTTCCGTCAAAAGCTGGCGTTCCTTGAGCGGCGTAGTGCCTGGATCGGTGACAATATGATCCTGGTAATAAATGACCTTTTCCAGGTCGCTGGTTTTCATATCCAGCAGATTGCCAAGGCGGCTGGGGCTATTTTTGAAAAACCAGATATGCACGACCGGAGCTGCCAAGCCGATATGCCCCATGCGTTTACGGCGTACTCGGCTGTGCGACACGCGCACACCGCACCGATCGCAACTGGTGCCCTTGAATTTGGTGCCCCGGTATTTGCCGCAGGCGCACTCATAATCACGTTCCGGGCCAAAAATGCGCTCGCAAAACAGACCATCACGTTCCGGCCGGTAGGTACGGTAATTGATGGTTTCCGGCTTCTTAACTTCGCCAAAGCTCCAGGACGTGATGTCCTTGGCGCTGGCAAGCGAGATTTTTACCGACTTGAAGTCATTTACTTTGTCCCAAATGGGTTCCGCCATGGTACAGGCTCCCGCAAAAGGATACTAATTATTCAATCAACGTCGGCAACATGCATGGTCTGAGAAAGATTCTTTCATGCAGCCGCCGATCATTTTAACTTCTTACCTTCTATCTTCCGTCCGAGGCTTTGGACTCGGTTTTGGCATCCAGCGGCAAGTCGCCGTCGCGATCCTTGCTGAGTACCATATTCAGACCCAAGCCTCGAATTTCATTCACCAGCACATCGAAGGAAACCGGCGTTCCAGCCTGCAGGATGTTGGTCCCTTTGACCATGCTTTCGTAAATCTTGGTACGTCCATCAACGTCGTCCGATTTGACGGTAAGCAATTCCTGCAATACATGGGCGGCGCCGTATGCTTCAAGTGCCCAAACTTCCATTTCGCCGAAGCGCTGGCCACCGGTGCGAGCCTTGCCCCCCAACGGCTGCTGGGTAATAAGGCTGTAGGGTCCGGTTGACCGGGCGTGAATCTTCTCGTCAACCAGGTGATGCAATTTAAGCATGTACATATAACCAACGGTTACACGCTGCTCAAATGGCTCACCAGTGCGGCCGTCAAATAGAGGCACCTTGAGCGATTCAGGCATTTCAACGAACATTTCCACCGGTGAAGGTGCCTGCTTTTTGTCCTTTAGCTCTTTCAACCGATTACGGACGTGGGCATTGGCTTCAGCCACCGCCTGGTGGATTTCTTCCTCGGAGGCACCGTCGAAAACTGGAGTCACCGCCTGAAAACCAAGCATCGCCGCCGCCCAGCCCAGGTGCGTTTCCAGAATCTGACCAATGTTCATGCGCGACGGGACACCGAGCGGGTTAAGCGCGATGTCAACCGGCGTGCCATCTTCCAGAAACGGCATATCTTCTTCCGGCACAATACGGGCAATGACGCCCTTGTTTCCGTGCCGCCCGGCCATTTTATCGCCGACTGACAGGGGGCGTTTGGTGGCCAAATATACTTTAACCATCTCCAGTACGCCCGTTTGCAAGTCATCGCCGTTCTTCATTCGGTCGCGCTTGCGATCACGTTCTTCCTTCAGGTTTTCCAAGGTTGGCTTGTAACGAGCCCAGATGGCCTCGCCCGCTTTACGAGCATCATCGCTGCCTTTGATCCACTTCGGCGAGAAAGAATCAGCCTGCTCGCAAATGACCTCATCATCATCATTTTTACCGACCTTCTGCTTCGTCGTCGGATCGATCATTACCTGCCCGGTGGCGGTGTTGATTTCCTCAGCCATCGTGCGGAACAGCGCAGCTATGCGACCGTTCATTTCAGCTTCAAATTGTTTGATATCTTTTTGAAGCTGCTTCTTCTGGTCATCATTAAGTTGTCCGCGGCGGGCGAAATGATTGGCGGCAATGACCACACCCTCCGTGCCGGCCGGCACTTCGAGCGAATCATTTTTTACATCTTCACCGGCCCGACCGAAGATGGCATGGAGAAGTTTTTCTTCCGGCGAAAGCTCCGTCTTGCTTTTTGGTGACACCTTACCGACCAGAATGTCGCCTGGCAGCACGTGCGTACCGATGCGCACAATCCCGCGATCGTCAAGGTTCTTAAGGGCCTTTTCGCTTACATTTGGGATATCACGTGTAAATTCTTCACGCCCCAGCTTCGTTTCGCGAACTTCCACATCAAATTCTTCGATATGGATGGACGTGAAGGTGTCATTCTTAATCAGACGCTCGCTGACGACGATGGCGTCTTCAAAGTTGTAGCCATCGTAAGTCATGAAGGCCACAAGCACATTGCGACCGAGGGCCAACTCGCCGTTGCGGCAGGCAGGACCGTCGCCAATGATCTGGCCTTTTTTAACCTTTTGCCCGATTGAGACGATCGGTTTTTGAGTCAGGCAAGTCTTATCATTCAGACCGGCATTTTTGCGAAGCCGATATTCATCTGAATTGTCAATGACAATCCGAGTGCTGTCCACGTAGGTTACAGTGCCGGCGCGCTCTGCGCGAATAACCATGCCGCTGTTAAGCGGTACGTGCTTTTCCAAGCCGGTGCCGACAACCGGCGGCTCGGTAATCAGCAAGGGAACTGCCTGGCGTTGCATGTTCGAACCCATCAATGCCCGGTTGGCATCGTCGTGTTCGAGGAACGGAATCAATGCCGCCGAAACAGCCACCAGCTGCTTGGGCGAGATATCCACGTAATTCACCTCACCGCCCCGTACCTGCTGCAGGTCGCCGTTGCGACGTGCCAGGATCAGGTCCGTGCGTATTTCATGGTTTTTCGGGTTGACGACTTCAGGAGGCGCGAGAATCGCTTTCATTTCTTCATCGGCCCGCAGATATTTGACATGGCTATTTACTTTGCCATTGTCTACAACGCGATAGGGGGTGATGAGGAAGCCGTACTCGTCCACACTAGCATAAATAGACAGCGACGCGATAAGGCCGATGTTCGTACCTTCCGGCGTTTCAATGGGGCAGATGCGGCCATAGTGCGAGATGTGCACGTCACGGACCTCATACCCGGCGCGTTTGCGGTTTAGACCACCCGGTCCCAGGGCTGAGAGACGTCGCTCATGGGTGAGCTGGGCAAGCGGGTTGGTCTGATCGACCACCTGCGAAAGTTCGCTGCGTCCGAAGAAATATTCGATCGAACTGCTGACACTTTTCGTGTTGACCAATTCCACAATTTTGGTGATTTCCTCGGGGGCCTTGGATGAAAGCCTATCAGTCACCGTCCGGCGCAGCTTCAAAAAGCCCTTGCGCAGCTCTTCCTGCGCAAGTTCATCAATGGTGCGAAGACGACGATTGCCCAGGTGATCGATATCGTCGATGTAACCATTGCCCGCACGCAATTCCAGCATGTACTTGATGGAACCGACCACATCTTCAGACCGCAGCGTCATCACATCTTCCGGCACGTTTTGTTCAAACTTGCGGTTAATACGGAAACGTCCCACACGTCCAAGCCGGTATCGGTTAGTATCAAAGAATCGCTCCGTAAAGAGCGACTTGGCTTTTTCGTCGTTGGGCGGATTACCCGGACGCAGTCGCAGATAAATCTTCTTTAATGCATCCTTGTGGTTAATCGAATCGTCTTTCGCCAGCGTGTTAAGGATCAGCGGGTCGTTGACTTTCTCAATTACCTCGATCTTTTTCAGATTACCGGACTGAATCTTGGCAATTTTTTCGCCGATCTGCGCGCCTGATTTAAGCAGCTCTTCACCGGTTTCTGAGTCAACAATGGCGCCCACCGTGTAGTAGTCGGCCTTAAGCTGACCAACCGGAACCTGACGGGTTTCATAAAAGGCGCGGATGATCGCCTCATTCTCTGAGTACTTTTCGTCCAAGGCACGCAAAAAACTGGTGGCCGCAATCTTGCACGTCTTATCAATGCGAACTTCCAGCGTATCTTTTTTGGTGACGACAATTTCAATCCAACTGCCGCGTTCGGGGATCACGCGGCAAGCGTGAAGAGGACGGTCGCTTTCGTCTGTGGCCACCAGAAAATCAACGCCAGGCGAGCGGTGCAACTGTGACACGATGACACGTTCCGCACCGTTGATAATAAATTCTCCACCGCCGGTCATGATGGGTACATCACCGAGGTAGATGCTTTCTTCGTGCACATCAGGTTTGTCTTTGCGCACCAGCCGCACACGAACACGAAACTGCATTCCGTAGGTCAGGCGGAGGGCCCGGCATTCGTCCATCGAGTATCGAGGACGGCCAAGTTCATAGCTGACATATTCAAGACGCATGGATTGATCGTTGGACTCAATTGGGAAAACCTCGCGCAGCAGGGCTTCGAGGCCTTCGTTCTTGCGAGCGTCTGGCTCTACGTCCAATTGGAGAAATCTTTTGTATGCGGCCGTCTGAACCTCAATGAGATTCGGGATCGGAGCGGCATCGCCACGCTTTGAATAATTACGCACCTGCGTGATATGCATCGGTCACCTCAGCCATCGTATGAAAAAAATTCGTCTTTGATCAAACTGCGGACTACAAAACCGGACACCACATCGCAACGTTCCACAGTCTGTAAAATCCACGAGCTACACATAGCTCCGCGATCTATCCAGAGTCACCTTCGGGCAATCGTTGCTGACACAGCTACCATGGGCAGCGAAAAGATTAAAGTTAAATGTTGATAATCAATGCTTCCTGTCGGGTTAGTCATAACCAGATATACTAGGCGCTATCCAGCCCAAACGCAAGTCAACGGCGAACTGGCCTATTGACACATCTTGCGCACTGCAGGTATATTGTTGGGCCGCACTGGATTTAACCACAGACCAGTGCTCACCACTGGTAGTATTCTACCATGGCGAATGCGTATCCCAAAATGCACCCGATGCGGGTGCGGATATGCGCCGTGATTCGACGGGTTTGGGCCCTAATCCTCCCACCTGTCAAGAATTTGCGGGCATGTGGGAGCCACTGTTGCTGATATATCAGCGGCGGAACGTGTAACCGAAAAGCCGGCTGTTGGTGTTATTCGAAGCCGGTTAGTCGCCCCGACAGGGTCGTTACACAGGCGGGCATCAAAGTGCCAACCTTTTGGCTTTTGCACGACTTATCGTGCTGCCGGGTTGACGTTTTTTTTGCCACGCCTCCTGCCGTTGATTTCAAACATGCGTTAGTGCATGGCTTGTTTCAGCAAAAGCGAAGTGGTGCTAACCTTTTAAGTGTCGCGAATTTGTTGCGCCATTGAGGTTGCACCAATCTTAGGAGTTCAACACCCATGGCCATCAAATTTCGGGGTAAGCGCTACCAAGCCGCTTCCAAATTGGTTCCCAATCAGCCTGTAACCATTGAACAGGCAGTTCCGATCATCAAGCAGCTCAAGGCGGCCAAATTTGACGAATCAGTCAACCTGGTCGTGCATTTAGGGATCGATGCCAAGCAAGCTGACCAGGCTGTTCGCGGCTCGGTCAGCCTCCCCAAGGGAATTGGCAAGACTAAAAAGGTAATTGCATTTGTTCAAGGTGCGAACGAAGCGGCTGCCAAGGCGGCGGGAGCCATCGAAGCTGGAGCCGATGACCTGATTAAAAAGGTCAGTGACGGATGGCTGGACTTTGACGTGGCAATTGCCACACCCGACATGATGCCGAAGATTACCCGTCTTGGTAAAGTACTGGGACCTCAAGGAAAAATGCCCAGCCCAAAAGCTGGCACCGTTACCACCGATGTGGCCAACGCGGTCCGTGAATATGCGGCGGGAAAGATCGAATTTCGTAATGACCAAGGCGGGAATATCCATGCGGCAGTCGGCAAAGTCAGTTTTCCGGAAGCGGACCTGGTCGCCAATATCCACGCATTTGTTGACAACATTCGACGGCTGAAGCCCGCCACCTCGAAGGGCGTTTACATTAAGAAAATTACCGTGCACAGCACCATGGGCCCAGGCATCCAGATCGATGTCGGCCACCTTTCGGCAGCGGAGGCAAGTTGAAAGCGGTGCTGGCTTCCGGACTTGGCGGATAAGCCCGGTGGAATAACATGATTGTTGGTTGATACGGTATTGAACAGCCAGCTTTACTGAAGGATTTAAAATGAGTAAGCGAATTAAAAATCTGGTCGCCAAAGAATTGGAAAAGCGCCTTGGCCGCAGCGAAAGCCTCGTCGTGGTTGATTACATCGGCATCAGCGCTAACGACGCGAACAAACTTCGGGCCGGATTGCGGCAAAAACAGGTTCGCATGACGGTAGTGCCTAATAGCCAGGCGAAGCGAGCCCTGAAAACAGTGGGTATCAGTACCGCGGACTCGTTGCTCACCGGGACCAATGCTTTGGTATATGGTGGCGACTCCATCGTCGATTTGGTCAAGGAACTGGTGAATTCCAAAAAGGAAATCGAAAAGCTGGTCATCAAAGGATCGGTGGTAGAAGGCCAATTGCTGGATGCATCCGCTACCGAGGCACTGGCCAAGATGCCCAACAAGCGAGAGCTTAAAGCCCAGATTGTTGGCCAGGTGCTTGGCCCGGGCCGAAAACTCGCTGGCCAGATTGCTGGCCCCGGATCGAACATCGCGGGCATTATCAAGGCGGTTATTGAAAAACGGGAAAAAGAAACCCCGGCGGCCGCATGAGTTTGGCGGCAGACGCCGCTTGCGGTTTGAATTGAATGGATGTTTTGTTTTGATCGGTCAGAGCCTGCCCAGAGCAGTTAAAACGAGGCGCGTTGCCTTGGCTGTGATCGGCAAACATAAGTAAGGAAAGGTGTTTTACCATGGCAGAATTTGCTGCTGAAATCACAGAGCTTGGCGATAAGATTGTTGCACTGTCGCTATTGCAGGCACGGCAACTCAGCGAGTATCTCAAAGAGAAGCATGGCATCGAAGCCGCGGCTGGCGGCGCGGTCATGATGGCCGCTCCTGCCGGAGGCGGTGCTGCCGCCGGTGAAGCCAAGGCCGAAGAGCAGACGACGTTTGATGTAGTGCTTAAGGCTGCTGGCGAAAAGACCATTCAGGTGATCAAGGTCGTCCGTGCCGCCACCAATCTTGGACTTAAAGAAGCCAAGGAATTGGTTACTGCGGCACCCAAGGTGGTTAAGGCCGGCGTAGACAAGGCGGAAGCTGAAAAGCTTAAGAAAGAGCTTGAAGCCGAAGGCGCAACCGTCGAGCTTAAATAATTTAAGCCGTGAATGTCGGCTGGCTGAACAATCGGCCCGCCACAATCACTGATGATTAAAAGGGGTGAAGCCCGAAAAGCTTCACCCCTTTTTTTACTTTTTTTAACCCCGATTCGCATGGCAAGGGCTGCAGCCCCAGCCCGCCAATCTGATATGAGTGGGTTGGCGCCAAAAATGGGGAGACTCGGTGCCCCTGTCCGACGTTCCTATTTGTCAATCGTCGCCAAGTTTATACTGCGGAAGCAGCTTAAAATTGCCGTCGGCGGCGGGCGGGTGGTATCTTGCATAATTTGCGATATTTGGCGACGGTGCGACGGGCCAGATTGATGCCAAGCTTGCCAAGTTCGGCAACGATTTCATCATCATTCAGTGGCTGTTTTTTGTCTTCATGGGCGATGACTTCCATAAGTTTGACGCGGATTGCGTCCCAGCTAACGGCCTCACCGGCAGCGTTTTCCATACCCCCGGTAAAGAATTGCCGTAAGGGAAATACGCCTCTGGGCGTCTGTACATATTTATCAGCAACGGCACGGCTGACAGTTGCCACATGAATGCCCAGTTGATCGGCCACAGTCGTCATGGGAAGGGGCTTAAGAAATTCTGGCCCCAATTCAATAAATTCCCTCTGCGCATCGACCACCACACGTAAAACGCGCAACAGTGTATGGCGTCGTTGTTCGATCGATTCAATGAGCCAACGCGCATTGCGGATGTTGTTGTTAATAAATTGGCGGGTACTGGTGTCTACTGATTTCACCCGGGCCATGCGATTGTACACTTCATTGACGCAAAGACGCGGAAGGTGTTCATCGGTAAGGCGGATGCGGTACCCACCATTTTGCTCATCCACGTCGATGATGGCATCGGGCGTAACAGACGGTACCTTGGCATCCACCAGCAACCGCCCTGGCCGCGGGTTGAGATGCCGGGCCATAAATTGCCGGGCATCATTTATCTGTTCAAGGGTCAGGCCACTTTTGCGGCTGATCTGCGGCAAGCGATTCATTTCCAACTCATCGAGGTAATCGCGTACCAGGGTTTTGGCAATGGTGAGATCGCGCTGTTGCTCTTCAGCACAGGCATCAAGCTGCAGCAGCAGACTTTCCTGCAGATTGCGAGCACAGATGCCCGGGGGCTCCAGCCGTTTTTGCAGCAACGGCCACGCGGCCTGAATATCGTTGCGTCTGATGCCTTCCGGCAGATTGCGGCAGATGGTATCGAGGCTGTCCCGAATGTACCCGTCGTCATCGACCCAGTCGATAAGTATTTTTCCTGCTTCCAAAATACTTTCGGGAACGTCAATCAGCACCCATTGCTGGAGCAGCGCTTCTGAGAGCGACATGCTGCGCGCGGCGGTATTGGCAATGGCTTCCGCCTTAGGATCGCGGTCACCGGAAGTGCCCGTGGTTCGCGGCCTGGTGTTGCGATTGGCATCGTCCCAGTAATCAGATGCATTCTGATTATTCGTGGTGCTGTCTGCAGCGGCTGCCGGTGAAACTGCTTCAGACGGAATTCCAGCGACGGTCGCCGAATCCGGCTGCCCCTCAACAGAATCCGCCCGTTCTAATACCGGGTTGGCAGCGAGTTCCTCATCGATGCGTTCTTCCAGCGCCATGGTAGAGAGTTGCAGGATTTCCATGGATTGAATCATGCGTGGTGCCAGCTTCATACGCTGTTCCATCCGCATGTGTTGAGAGGTATCAAACCGCATTAAAGTCAATTCCCATAACCAGGGCAGCCGCCAAAATCTGCCCTGATTATACCGCGTCTTTCGGGACGGGGCAGAAAGATATTTTCTCAGCGGCTATTGCTGAATGGCCTCAAGCGTGCTGGAATTGACCAATCCCGCCTGAGGATAGCCCGCCGGGAATATACTGAAAAATACCGCGGTGTCCTTGGTATCGGCGTTGTAACTGAGGGTAACAGCGGTGTAGAAGCGGGGCAGTTTCCGAACGAGAGTAATACCGGATGCGACATTGTGGGCCAATGAGAAATCATAACTTTGCACCAGCGAAACAATGTATTTACGCGTCAACTGGTAGTTGACGGCCACCGTCCATTGGTCAGTTGAAAGCGGGCCCAGATACTGGTTGCCGAAAAAGTAACTCAAGTTGGGCGATTGATCGACCGCTAAACCGGTGTCAAATTTCTCCAGCTTCTGGTTGTCGATACTCCAGTCCTCGTCGGCCAACGCTCGAACGTTCGCCCCCACTCGCCACGAGAAATTGCTGTTGAGGCTGTCGGCGACCTGACTTAAATCTGGTCGGCTGAAATCGAAATACCCCAGCACGGGCTGGCCAAAATCGCTGGTTGAAAACGGCGCACCGGCGTAGCCGGGATCGCCCGGGTAAAATGGTCCGTACTTAGGCACATTCCAGAACACATCCGCATCCACATTAAGGGTGATCCAGTTGATTTCTCGACGATGGCCCGGCCGCCCGCGCAGGGTTTGAAATACCTGGCGCAGGGCAAACTGCGCGCCGCTGGCATCAGTAATTCCTTCCACATCCCGGCTGAAGGGCTGCAGGTAACCCCGCTGAATGGTAGACCCCGTTTGGAAGAGAGAAATTTCCGGCTCGATGATGTGCCGAAGCTGATGGACATCGAAAAAATTGGATTCTATATGGTGATAGGTTTTCCATATTTCCACTGAAGAACGAAAGCCGACCTGCCCCCAAAGCCGGGTGGTCGAACCGTTAATCTGATTACCGCTGGCGGGAAAGCTGGTATCCCAGTACGTGACGCGCCCCACCACATAGGGGTCCACCTGCACGGGGCCCAGCGCCAGTGGCAGATCAAGTTCGTCGCGGGTATCCAGACGAGCGACATTCTGGTCGGTCCAGCCGTTATTTAAGTAATAGTTCGAGAAGGTCTCGTTCGGATTGATGCCTGGAAAATTCAACTGAAGTGCCCGATCAGCAGCGGTGGTGGAGCTGAACTTGTCATTAAGCAAAGCGCCGCTTGATTCAGAATAAAAAGTAAAAATCCTGAGCACCTTATCGCCATTGTGCCAGTATTTAATATCAGGGTATTTTTGAACCGAATATTCGTTATTTTCCAGATCGGCGTTGGCCACAAAGCGGTTCAACTGAAATTTGCCCAGCACGCTGAAAGCCTCATTGCCGTGCTGCTGCTTAAGATATACCGACGTCTGCTGCTCCGGTGCGGTGGCGTACTCATTTTGAAAATATTGCTCAAGAAAATTGGGGTCTGAAATGTATGACCCTTGGACGGCCATTGACCACTCGTGGTTGAGCGGCTGCTTGTAGCGACCGGAAATATAACCGCGCACATGTGATGGCAGAGGGATATTGTCCCGGTTGGCACCAAGTTGATCGGTACCATCATCGTACATGATGAAACTATTTAATATGCCGCGGGCGTCGCCTTTGGAGTAATAGGAATTTATGCCGGTACCGGGACCGCGGCTGGAATATTCGTCAATGGCCAGGTCAGACCGAAGCCCTGGAGGCGGAGTCGCATGCAGCAGCCCGAACAGATCCCAATCGGTGCGCACCGTAGCGCCATAAATGTTGGAATATCCCGCAGACACACGCCGCAACGGCGTGGGGTTCTGGCGGGTGGTACCAGAAAAGTACGGCCAATAGAAAAAGGGAATACCCATGAAATTGGCGTTAATATTCTGCGCCTGAAACGCATAAACATGGTTCTGGCTGTGTACGGGCGTTGAGAGACTTTGAATCGCCATGCTGCTGGCACCGATGTAATAATGCGGCACATAAAATTCATCGGTAGAAAGCTTGACGGATTTGGCCACAAATTGCCCCTGGGCCAGTTGCAGAAGTTTTTTTGCCCGCAGATAGAGGGGCGAATGGTTCTGCACGGCGTAGGTGCTCATGACAGCATCGAGCATGATGGCGCGATTGGTCGTAAAGTCGTAATACACGCGGCCGGCATGGATGGATTCATCGCCATAAGTAATGGTGACATCGCCATCCAGATAGATGCCCTGCACCTTTTGATTGATCGCCTGGGGATGCAATGGCCCCTTGGGTGATTGAGACGCGCCGGCCGGGCTGAAGACGACAGCGTTATTGGCACGCAACTCCAATGGCAGCCGGCCTTTTTCCTGCATCACCATGTAGAACTGCCCCCGCGCTACGGTTACACGCTGATTGCCAACTTGCTCAACCGTAAGATTTTGCCCGGTGGCAAAAATGCGTGGTGGAGCCTTTGGCTGGTTTGCCTTGGCAACGTTGCGACGTGCGGTTGAAAGTACCGGCTCCGGAATGAGCACATTGTGAGCCCCCCGTGCAAACCACCCGGTCTGCAGAGCCAATTCAAGCTTTTGTATGTGTATGCGCGGCAGGTAGGCAGCCGCAAGTGGTGCGGCTTGTGCCCGGGCAATCACTTGGACACCTTTTCGGTAGACCGCCGCCGAAGTAAGCGTGACTGATTTCGGCGGCCCCTGTGTGAGCCCAACAGTGTTCCGCGTGTGTGTGCTGACCAATAATTCTGCGGCACGCAACACCGTCCCATCGTGTGGGCCATCATGGACGCTCACGCCGCCAAGTAAAAATATCTGAGCATGAAACGTTGAAATGCCCGTCGAATCCGATGGATGGAGCCAAATAGCCGCCTGCCGCGCTTTCAGCACTCGGTATCCCACATGAATCACCACCCCCCCTTGGGCAACGAGGTGAATGGTACCATTGCGGGAACTCCAGGTAGACACGGAAGGAGCACCGAGTGTAATTGGGAGATTCACGGACGCTGATGGCCGCAGGACGGGATAAACCGTCGGGCGGACCAACGCCCATGCCCCGGTTGTGTTGGAAAGCGCAATTCCACCGGCAATGAGAAGCGGCACCGCCCTTCGCCACCCAGATTTCACTTTACAAGACTGCATCTGTTGCCCAATCAAGCCAACGCTACCGGACGAGAGTTTAGCTTGACTTGGGCACTTTAGCGAGCGTGCCAGGCTGTATCTGGAGGGACCTTCCCGCAGCTACCTCTGCAGCGCGTGCGCGACGGGCGGCGGATGCAGAAGCCTAAATTAAAACTTCTCGCCCGGCGTCATCATGAATACACCAGCATTTCAGGCGATGACGTTTACTTTTCTTGCTGAGGTACAGTGCCTCGTCGGCGCGACGGAACACGGCGTCAGGCGTCTCATTTCCACCACTAAATTTGGCCAGACCAAAGCTGCCAGATACGTATATCTCCGTGCCGGCCGGCAGTCGGCATGGTGCCTCCCAGATGCCGCTGAGTCGCTCCAATAGTGCAACACAGTCAACCTCTTTGATCAAATCTTCAACCACGATCATAAACTCGTCGCCACCGAGGCGGGCAACAAAATCGGACTGCCGGACGGTACTCACAAGGCGATGCGCCACTTGTTCAAGAATTTCATCGCCGGCGGTGTGGCCAAAGGTATCGTTAATCACTTTGAAATCATCAATGTCCAACATCACCACATTCATAACGCCGCCAGTGCGCTGGACTCTTGCCAAAGTCTTATCCACATGCAAATCAAGGCCGGATCGGTTGTATAATGACGTCAGTGGATCGTGCAGAGCAAGCCACGCCTGCTGAGCCAGTTCCTGATCGAGATGACGCTTGACATCAATTTGATCGAGGGCCCGATGGAGCAGGTCGGTGATGCGCCTCACCAGCGAGATCACCTCTGAATCAAACAGATCAACCTGACGTGACACGAACATCAGATGACCGTACGGACGATGGCCGCGAGTAATCAGGGCGGCGGCCGCAGATTTCCATCCCATGGCTTCTACGGCGGCTGCGGTGACTACATCGCAACCACTCTGCGGTAAGTTATTTACTGCGCACAACCCATTCTTGTAGCGCTGGAAAATGAAGCCGATAAGCCTTTTGGTTGCCGCGTCAGCACCCGCACGACGATCGTCTTCCTGATAGGCCGCCGCCAGCGGAGGAAGATGATCGCCCCGGGCATCGGCGGGTACAATAAAAGCTGCATCAAACAGGCCTCCATCGGCAAGCCTGCGGCAGGTTTCAGTAAAGAGCGTGTCTTCATCGGCGGCAGTTAATAAAATTTCGCCCTGTGTCATCAGCGACCGGTATAACGAATTGAGTCTCTCAAGTCGCGCTCGCAGATCAAATGCGTCCAGGGCCCTGCCAAGCAATTGGGCACTGGAAGTGAGAAGCGTAACTGTGTCCTGGTCAAAAACGTCCCTGTCGCCGGCGGTTACGCTCATCACACCCCACAGTGATCCGGAACGCCAGATGGGAAATGCCGCCCATGCGTTGATGCCAAGCTTTTTTGCGGCTTCGTGGAACCCCTGGCTGCGCACATCGTGGAGATAATCATTGCTGAAGAGCACCTTGCCGGATCGCAGTACCTCACGCGAAAGCGTGCCCGGCTCATCGCCGTCAAGGGCAGAGTAGAACACTTCCATTAATTCTTTACTGTGTCTGCCGCTGGCGTAGTGATACCGTATAATCCGGTCATCATCCGGCCAGGCAACACCGACCAGATCAAAAAGCCCGGTCTTCTCAAGCTGCTGGCAGGTGCCTTCCATAAGCCCAGCCTCATTGGTGGCTTCAAAATGTATTTTTTCCTCTTCAACCAGCGCCTGGTAAATAAGATTAAGCTTCTGTAAGGCGCGATGGCGGCGCTTGGAGTCAATAATCATCGATTGCCGCTCGAGAGCAAAGCCGATGGTGGCAACCAGATGATCTATTAACTGCCGCTTTTCAGCAATGCTGAAGTACCGCTTACTGCGGCTGTAGAGAGAAAGGATGTAGAATGCTCCGTCACGCAGAGGAATGGCAGCCGCCGCCTGCCAGCCGGCTTTTTCGATGGCTTTGCGGGATGCTTCCGACTGTTGTTGAGTCCATGATGCATTTGAAAAATCATCCACCACAATTGTTTTGCCGGACCGCCAGGCTTGCTCGGCCGCACCGGAGCCTGCGGGGTCATCATTGAGGGATATCTTTACCCCCGCCAGATATTCGCTTATGCCATCCCCGATGATGGCATCGTAACGAAATTGCCCATTTGCGTCGGGTGCACCAAACCAAGCTGCATCGACACCAACCTCCTCCACCAGAAAGCTCAGCGCCCGCTCAAAAAGCTCGGCCGTGGATGATGCGCCTATAAACAGCCGATCCAGTTGTAAAAGTTTGGCCATCGACATGTCATCAGCCCCACGCCACAATATTCTTAATCGGGCAGGAACGAAACGTGGTTATCAATGAGCCACCAATAGTTGACAATTTGAAGGGCGGCCAATCAGTATCCAGCAGCGCACGAGAAAATCTTATGCTGACCGATTCTGAGGCAAGGCCGGGTGGCCGCACCTGGTCCACGCGGGATAACAACCATTTGGTCTCGCGTAAAATGAACAACGTCCGATACCCATCGTAAAAACCATCTTCCGGGCAAATACCTGCCCCCACCGACTGGTGTTATCGGTTACAAATCCGAGCACTGATAAGATAAAATGGGTGCAATCAAACGCGCCACGATGCGCTTCACAATTGCTGACCGGCGAGGTGGAGCAGGTCAGATAAAAACCTCATTAGGGGCCGGTTATCCGGTGTTATTCCCCTAATTGGCTCCGGGAAACATTTGCTGCATGCTTTCGCTTCCGCCACTGGTAGAGGCCCCTCCGTAGGGTGCCCCGCCGGTCACGGGCATCGAGGTGGTCTGAACTGCCGTCGGCATACCACCGGCCCCATGCGGAGCCACGCCGGGCTTAAGAAAGAGATAGTAAAGATGACCGCGTGCAAATTCATACCCCGCCTGGGTCTGAGCCTCCGGCCCCACGCCCATATATATGTCCGCACGGCCCGCTGCACGGATCGCACCGCCGGTGTCCTGGTCCAGTAGAAAGCCGCTGTACGGGCTGATCTGTCCCTGGGTATTGGGCATCTGAGTTGTGACGAATGTGAGCGCCGCTCGAGGGAAGATGCTCTGATAAGGGGGTGCCGTGATGGTTTTGTCAGTTGCCAATGTACGGTGTGCCGTAACCTTGACACCCAAAGACCCCAGCGGCCAATGGGCCGGATTGTATACTTTCAGGAATGCCATAAAATGATTTTTCAATATGTCCGCCTCGACCCGATGTGGATGAATTTGGAAGTAAGATTCAATTGCTGAAAGCGATAACTGGCGGCGACTGATGACTTTCTGCTTCACCAGCATCATTCCAAGGCCGGTGTAGGTGCGGCCATTATCACCGGCATAACCGATGGTCATAACCTGCCCGTCGGTAAGTATAATCTTGGCAGAGCCTTGAATCTCTGCGACGTACGCATCTAAAGGATTGGCAAACCAGACCAACTCTCGGCCGGCAAGCAGATGACCCTGCACAATCTGCCGCCGCGTGGGATAAGGTGCGTAACTGCCATTTGGCATTTTTTCTCCCAAAATTTGCCCAGTAATGGGATTGATTGCCAGATTGCGCGGTTTTTTGTAGACCGGATAGCGGTATCGGCCCGTTTCTGTCAGTGACCCATATAGAATCGGCGTGTAGTAGCCCGTAAACCAGACGTCGCTGCGGACGTTGTACCCCTTGGCAATGTACACGTCGTAGCGCGTATCAATCATCTGCTGGAACTGAGATGCCGAGGTGACATTTCGCAACATCCACTTGAAATCAAGGAGGGAACTGACAACCTGCCGATGCGTAATGGGACCATCGGGATAAAATTCTCGACTGCTGGGCGCAGCCATAAACTTAAGCGATCGGTTGATGGCTGTAATAAGCCCCTTTTTATCCATAAACGCTGCCTGCATGTTTGGATATTGGCCGGGGGAAAGTTTCCGCAAACCCCACGCTCCGACGGGCAATTGCCTATCCACGTTGCTGCGTTTGGAAGTCGGGCCAATGATCTGATTGTTTTGCGTTGCACAACCAGCCAGCAAACCGAACACGGCTGCGTAAAAAATAATAAGCCGCAATGAGATGCGCATGGAACGAATCCTTTCAACCAGCACAAGTCCACCAAACCAGTAGGATAACGCGAACGGTTGCATAGGCAAGGCAACGCCTTGGCTGGTCGGCGGCATTGCATTCGATCGCAGGCGGCATATTCAGTCGCTGGCTTAACAATCTTGCGAGCGCTGTTGCCGCCCGGGGTGGCACATCTGTGCCCAGCCACCATTCGGTTTGGCGAGTAGATCGCAGCAGCCGCCATCGCGATCCGACAATTTCGATTAGAATCTTGAAGCGATGGCCGATTCTGCTATGACAAGCCGACAGAGTGCTTTGGACATTACGCGCCGCCTGCAAATGGCACATTTCGAAGCATTCTGGGCGGGTGGTTGTGTACGCGACCATCTGCTGGGGGTTGAGCCGAAGGATTATGACGTTGCCACCAGCGCCAAGCCGCAGGAAATCAAAGCCCTGTTTCCCAGAAGCCAGACAGTGGGCGCTGCCTTTGGTGTCGTCATTGTCCATCACCACGGCCAGACAACGGAAGTGGCCACCTTCAGAACCGACGGCACTTACAGTGATGGCCGCCGGCCCGATACGATTCAATTTGCCAGCGCCCAAGAAGATGCGAATCGCCGTGATTTTACGATCAATGGTATGTTTTTCGACCCCATCCGCGCCGTTCTTGTGGATTATGTAGGCGGCCAGATGGATGTGGCTAATCGGTTGATTCGCGCCATCGGCAACCCGCGGGCGCGCTTTGCCGAAGATCATCTGCGCATGATGCGCGCCATTCGATTCGCCTCGCGTTTAAATTTTGACATTGAATCAACAACCTCTGATGCGATTTACAATCTGCACGAAAAAATAAAACTCATCAGCCGCGAGCGTATTGGCGTGGAACTTAAAGGAATTTTGGCAACGGCGCATCGCACGCGCGGTGTTTCATTATTATTCAGCAGCGGTTTACTGGCGGATATCTGGCCTGCAAACTTGCAGGCAGGTGTCGTTAACCAGTGGGCAGCAAATAACGGATGGCTCATTAAATTGCCCCCAAACGCAGCGTTTGAGATTTCGCTGGCGGCACTGGTGCACGATTTATCGGAGCACGAGGCAAACGACCAAAACTTTTGGCCGAAGTTGCAAAGCCACTTCATGCTCAGCAACGACGAGATCAGCTCGGCGGCATGGATCACACATAAAATGGGGGCCCTGCCGCAATGGACGAAGCTTTCGCGAAGCGAGCTTAAGCGATTGATGGCACACGATTATTTTCCCCTTCTGGAAGAACTTTACTTTTACGTTCACGACGATGTCCCTTTGCGCCATTACCTGACCGAATTGAAAGCCGAAGGCGTCAAGCCGGAACCATTTATCACGGGCGAAGATTTAATCGCGATGGGCGCACAACCCGGGCCCAATTTCAAAGAGTGGCTGAACCTCCTGTATGATCAGCAATTGGCAAACATGTTTGCCGATAGGCGGGATGCTTTGGTATGCGCGCGGAAGCTCGTGGCGGATAAATTTCGCCGACAATAAAAATCAGGCGATTTTTTCGATTTCCTTGAGACATTGATGGTCGGGTACGCGTATGATAGGCTAGCCAGCCGGTTGGCGTTATGTTGTGCGAAGGAGATAAGTTACATGTCGAGCCACCCCCCCACAATGACAGAAAACGCTGGACGCCCAACGGCACCGCCACCGGCTCGCGGTTCAGCTCCAGCCAGTGTCGCTGAGCCATCCGCCGCGCCTGTTAATTCCAAAGCCCGGCAATATATTTCGTTCAGCTTTTATAAATTAATGGCGGAATTCCGGCGCTTGGATAAAAAGTTGCAGCAGCAGTACCTTCACGATCTTGTGGAATTAGTCAAAACCAATGACCCATCCAAAATGCTCTTGCTGGTGTACAGCTGTATTGGCACGAGGCCCGATGTGGACATCATGTTCTGGAAAATCAGCTATGACTTGGATCAGTTGCAGCATTTTTCGGCCGCCATCAATCGCCTGCCCATCGGGGGATATTTAACGCAACCGTTCAGTTACTTGGCGCAGAGCAAACGCAGTACTTACGTCGATAAAATTGACCCCGCTCATGACGATACCCGCACCACCATCGTACCCGGCAAACGAAAATATAATTTCGTGTACCCGTTTGTGAAAACTCGAGACTGGTATTTGCTCAGCAAGCAGACGCGGCAGGGTGTGATGGATGAGCACATCATGGTGGGCAATAAATATCCGTCGGTAAAATTGAACACCACCTATAGTTTCGGCATTGACGATCAAGAATTTGTTGTCGCATTTGAAACCGATCAGCCAAGCGATTTCCTTGATCTGGTGCAGGAATTACGCGAAACAGAAGGCAGCCGCTTCACCCTGCGCGATACGCCAATATTTACCTGCGTGCAAACGCCCATTGAATTATTGGTAAAGGATTTGGCGGACGTTTGACCGCTGGCAGGCCGCTCTACTGCCCCAGCAGCGCGGCGCGGTGGGCGGCGGTCAGCATGTACTGGTTGGCGCGGTACACCGTGCCGTCTACCGCCTTGATTGCCCGGGCCACATTGGTCGCATTCGTAAGGTAATGCGCCGGATTGTCGTCCAAGGCTTCCGCCAGCTTCATTTGCCCTAGTGCCCGATTCACCCGCCCCGCCATCAGCAGCATGTTACCCTTGGCCACCAGCGCCCACTGGGTTGTTCCGTGCAGATTGTTTATCTCCGCATCATATGGCTTGGCATTGATCTTAATCAGCGATAGCACCTTACACGACACCCCCGCCTTAGCCGCCCCGGATATTTGCTCTCGGATAAACAAGTGGATGAGTTTCCGCCCATGCGGATAAACCCTCTGCAGACATTTCTGCAACAACAGCAATGCCGTCTCCGTCTGGCCCAATGGGCATACGTTGAACAGGCTTCTGGCATTCCGCAATGCCGCCCGGTTCTTACCCAAGGCCAGTAATGCCTCAACCCGGGCCGTCTGGCATAACCCCACCAGCACGGTGGCTCCTGGTTCCTGCAGGATGGTGTGCCGCGCCAGTTTGGCCGCCGTGGCATCGTGACCATCTCTCAGCAGCAGCGGCAGCCAGTTGTAGCCGATCCTGTAAGGCAAGGCATAATGCGCTGGCCGACGGGTCAACTCGTTAATCAGCTTTATGGCCTGTGACTGCCGGGCCGTACTGGAATCGGACAGAGCTGCCGTGATCCACGCATATTCGCCGCGTTTATGTTTGGCCCATACCGCCGACGGATACACTCTGGCCACGGCAATGGCCACTGCACAACCGATTTGCCACCATCTGCTTTTCATCTCGTCGTCATCTCCGCGTAGGGCACACTGTCTTTTTTGCACCAACGCTCGGGCATCGCAACGCGATTCCATCAAGCCGTTTTGCCGTCCTTGGCGTCGATGGTGTCTTTGGTGGTTTCCAATGCCACCTTACCGTGCAATCGATTCCAGCCACGCATTGGCTGGGCCAATGGTGCCATATTTGGCACGTATCGCTGCCGCGATGCGGTCGCACACCATGGGCAGTTGCTGCGGCGTGGCGATATCGTATGCCTGCTTAAAACATTTAAGTGCCTTGTCGGGACGATCCGCCAAAAGCCACAGATTGCCACGCGCCACCAGTGGTGCCATATTGACCCCCATTATACCTCTGGCACACGCCGCATATGCTTTGCCATGGACGGTTATGCCTGCCAGCACCGTGCAACTCTTCGGCTTATGCCCTGGCGCTGGTGGTGGCGAACCGGCGATCTGTTCCCGCACAAATTCACGGGCCAATGCCGGGCCGTCGGACTTCTGCTGCCAAAGGCAACGATACAGCAACTTTGCCGCTTGGCTTGTTTCGTTGATGGGCACCACGTTGAATAAGCTTTTGGCGTTGCGTAATGCGGCCTTCTGTCGCCCCATCAGCAGCAGTGCGGTGGTCCGGTACGTCTGGAATCGCCACAGCTTGAACTCCCACATCCGAGCGTGGTCGCCGGGATTCAGCAATATCTGCAGCCGGGCGAGTTTGGCGACGGCGGCATAGTCGTGGTGCTGCATCAACAGCGGCAGCCAAGTGTAACAAAGCCGGGTGGGGGCACCATAGTGAGTGCGTGTTTCGAGAAGTGCGGCGATCTGGGCGGCGGCCCACCGTGTTTGGGCGGCATTGCCGCCGGCGATGGCAGCCTGAATTTTGGCATCCATCGGCGGCAAACCACCGGCAAAGCCCGGCAGAGCGTTACCACCCAGAACCAATAGGGCCGCCGTCACTAACGCGATGCGCCCAGAGCGAATGCAGAAGCTCCTTGCTGCAGAGTACGCCGCACCAAGGCCACAGAGGCACCAGCAAAGAATTTCCAATATTTTCCGCATACGCTATCTCCAACATATTACGCTGTGCCGATTGCGATTTTGCTCCGGCATTTTTAACGGCCGCGAGTGGCAAACTCGGTACCCCGCCGTGGGGGTGTAGTCGGGCTTCCAACCCGACCCCAAAAATTCCATATCCAATTCACCGGCCGCTTTATCCGTCCGTACCCGCAGGTGTCCTGCTGCCAGACCTGCGAAGCCCAACTGGCACGCCACACGCTATCCACAATCCGGCCAGGTAACTGTTTACCGCTCTGCGACACGGGCGGGGAAGCTCAGGACGAATCGACCAGAATGTCTGTCAGCAAGCCGGGATTTTTCCCGGCCCATGCATTGATGAGAAGCGTCTTGATCGTTTCAAAGAGCGGGCGGTTCTGCTGATGGGCGGTGCGTAACACTGACATCAGCACAGCCGTGGCTCTGGCTCCCCGTTCGCTGCGGCTTCCGCCGGTGATCTTCCGCA
>Ga0209012_1000585_pt1 | contig 48971 bp, 47 predicted proteins | sample RS3BMetagenome_FD_184735 | JGI IMG/M metagenome (GOLD analysis project Ga0209012, IMG submission 184735) | Ferric oxide microbial mat and aquatic microbial communities from Rainbow Spring, Yellowstone National Park, USA - RS3B (SPAdes) (version 3) ...
CGACGAGGATGAAGTTTTTGGCATTGTTGCCGATGGTGCGTGAGCCGGGCACGGGCAGGGGGGTGAGGGCGAAGTTGATGGTGGTATTGCCGGAGATAGAGACCTGCATCTTCTGACTGTCCTGATACATGGTCTTTTCGCCCTGGCTGAGGTCATAGCGCCAGGCGCTCAGGTTATAGGTTCCGGTAGCAATACCGGTGAACGAATAGTTGCCATTGCTATCAGTCGTGGCATAGGAGGCACCGGAGCCGCTTGTACCCAGGCTGATGCCGACGGTGGCGTTGGCGACGGGCTGGCCGGTCTGAGCATCAGTGACGGTGCCGCTGACGGTCGCAGTGCCATGGGGCAGACTACCGACAGGATGGTAAGCAGAAGCGGGCAGGTCATCACGGTCGCCGAAGCTGGTGGGGAAACCCTGGCTGCGAGCGGCTATGCCTGGGGCCAGGCTCCAGCGCACAGCGGCCAGGGTGGAGATGAGCAAGAGCGCGACGGCGGCGATGATGGCCGTGCGCGTGGACCAGGAAGAACGGGAGAGGTGCTGACGTTCACGCATGGGGTTTTCTCCTTCGTAAAACGGCTGATCTCCGCCATTGGAGCAGGCAAGGCAAGCATAGCATCTTTTTAGCGTACTTGCAATAGATCAGTGGTAGTGGATGAGCTGATTGACATAAAGTCAGCCATGCTGGTTAAAACTAGAGAAGATAGCGGCTTATTACTATACAAAAGATAAATAAGCAATGTTCCAGGGGGCGGCATGCTGCGCTGAGATGCGGATAACTCAGGGTGATGCCAGTGGTGCAAAGGTGCTTGTCTGGCTGGTGCTGATATGTTATGATAGGCCGGACATCGACCTCAGCGGGGAAGGGGATAGATTTTTTCAGAGGTTGAAAGGAGCCTGATCGTGAGTGAGATTGCTCGGCCGGCCATATCGGAAGAGGCGCGCGCCGGGGTGAAGGCCCGGCGCTATGCCGCCTATGTTTTCTGGGTCATGTTTTTAATCAACCTCTTCAATTATCTTGATCGTTATGTCCTTCCTGCCGTTCTATCGAACGTTCAAGCGGAGTTCAAGCTTACTGATGCCCAGGGAGGTGCGCTGGGCACTGCCTTCCTGCTTGTCTATGCACTGGCTGCGCTGCCGCTGAGTGTCTGGGCGGATCGTGGGGTCCGTAAGAACGTGATTGGCCTCTGTGTTGGCATCTGGAGTCTGGCAACTTTCTTGAGCGGCCTGGCTACTGGCTTCTGGACGCTCTTTGTAGCTCGTGCCCTGGTGGGTATTGGCGAGGCCGGCTATTATCCTGCTGGCACCTCGCTGTTGAGCGACTACTTTTCCCGTGAACGGCGAGCGCAGATTATGAGTCGTTGGGGTGCTGGAGCCTTGGTAGGGCTGGCAATAGGCTTTTCTCTAGGCGGCATCGTTGCTGGCGCTTTGAACTGGCGTGCGGCGTTCTTCCTGACGGCTGTGCCGGGGCTGCTCTTTGCGTTTCTGGCCTTCCGCCTGCGTGAGCCGACACGTGGTATAGCTGATGGGTGGCAGGCGCGGGTGGAGGCGACATCTGGCGCTGGCGGGCGTCCTCTGGCAACGAGCCTGCCGTTTGTGCGCCAGCTGGGCATGCTGCTCGGTACTCCGACAATCATGATCACGATTCTTGTCCAGATTTTCGGCTTCTGGGTGTTGGGTGCAGCGGCCTACTGGTTACCGATCTATTTGCAACGTGCATATGCCCTGACGGAGGGTGAAGCGGGCATTGTCTCGGGGATTGTGCTGGTTCTGGCCGGTGTCGCCGGTATTCTCTTAGGTGGGTTACTGGCAGATATACTCACCCGGCGCGTTGTAGGCGGACGGGTTCTGGCCAGTGGGATTGGCTTCTTGCTCTCCAGCCCCTGTTTTGCGCTGGCAGTGACCAGCTCAAGCTTCGTCAGTTTCCTGCCGTTTTTTGTATTGAGTGGGCTGCTGCTCAACGTCTATAGTGGCCCGATCACGGCTGTGGCGCAGGATGTTGTAGTTCCAGAATTGCGTGCGCTGGTCGTCTCGGTGAGTCTGCTTATTGCTCATTTGCTGGGTGATGTGACCTCACCGCTCATAGTTGGCGCCATCTCCGATGCACTGGGTGGTCATGCGGCCGGATTGCGTGGGGCGCTGCTCGCTACGTGTCCAGCGATGCTCCTGATCGCCGGGGTGATCGGGATTGTGGGCACGCGCTTTGTCTACCGTGACCTGATGCGCGTGGAAGAGCGGCGCCTGGCTCGTGTGCTGTAAAGGGGGATGTCGGGCACCCGTTGCAGGGCTGGGGAAACGATGTTACACTAGTCCTGATGACGATGTTCCCCCTCAGCTCCATCTTGAAATATGGAGAGCGAGGCGCTATGAGTAGAGAGATGTACGACTTCGGGCAGGTTACGCTGCTAGATGCCGAGGCTATCGGTCGTCCGGGCCAGCGCCGCTTTCGCATTTATGCCCGTGGTCCTGCTGGCAGCGCCAGCCTGTGGATGGAGCGGGAGCAATTGGAGCAGCTATTGATTGCCATCAACCAGGTGCTGGCTCAGATATCTGGCGGTGAATTCTTGCACCTGGAAGCGGGGGGGCAAGCGCAAGTGCTTGAGCCAGTTCCCGGTGCACCAGCAGACTTCCCGGAGAATCCTGATCTTGAATTTCGTGTTGGGCAGATGACGCTTGGCTACGAAGAGCGGCGTGATCTCCTGCTGCTTATGGCGGCGTCACTGCGGCTCATGCGGGAAGAGGGAGAAGCCGGCGAAGAAGAGGAAGAGCTGGGGGAGGAAGCAGAGGAAGTGGTGTGTAGCTTCCTGTTTACGCGGGCGCAGGCAGAGATGCTCAGCCGGCATATTGTCGCCATCCTTGCCGCCGGACGCCCGCGCTGTCCATTCTGTGGTCTACCCATGGAGCCTGGTCCGCATGTATGTGCTAAACAAAATGGGCACTATCCGATTATCGAGGCAGAGTGAGGCTGCCGGGTGTCAGAGAGGGCAGAGATGCAGGGGCACGCTCTATGAGCGTGCCCCTGGGTATCTGAGCGCAGGAGCAGCAATCACGAACGATAGAAATACTTATTGGCTTTCTGCAGGTAATGCTCCTCATTACCCTCGATCATGAGCTTGTGCATAATAATGACATCTGCCTCCGGGAGGTGTTCCAGGGGCTGCACGCAGAGGCGCATAACTGCGCGCCCGTTCTCGTACACTTGCACATAGCCACGTGACCGGGGGATCCGATAGATACGCTGGCTCATACTAGGGCTGTGGATATCCAGATAACCGAGCCAGGAGAGTTGCTGATATTCATCGGGGGTAAGCAGCTCCCGCAGAAAGACCATAGCGCGCCGTTCGGCTCGTGACCACCCACGCACGTAGGGTTGAATGATCAACCAGAGCATGGGGGAGGCGGCGAGCGCGATCAGCACCCAGATCAAAGCCGTCAGCAATGCTGCGGCATTCATCCGCCCACAACCCGTGGCACGAGAACAATCTGTTCGGCTGTCTGATCGAACTGCTCAATGCGCTCAGCGGGTTTTCCCGGAGTTACTCTGAAAGCGGTTGCTCCTTTTGCTCGCTCCTGTGCAAAGATATTTTCTGCTTCGCGCACTGCGGCGAGGGCTTCCGGGTCGCCCTCGGCGACTTTTTGCTGATCCCAAATAATACGGTCATCGCCGCGACGAGACATAATGCGCAGCATTCCCATGGCTCGTTCCTCCTTTGACTGCAAACAAGGCGGCTATGAACAGACACGGATTGCGAGGCGCCGGACAGCGCCATTGCATGTGCCACTGCTTCGTCTACGAGCCTTCTTGTCCGGGCTTGATGCTATTGTACAGTACCTGTACCCTGGCGTCAAGCCATGGCGCGCAATCGCTGTAGACATCGCTCAACCTGTGATCCTCTTGCTGCAAAGCTCGTTCCACCGTTATACAGATCTTGGCAGATAGCAGCGGCTATGATACAATCTCCTTGCTGCACTCTCTTGGGGGAGTGCACGATGGTAGGTCTCACCAGAGCAGGAAGAGCAAGCTATACTTGCTGGAATGAGGGAGCAATCATGACCGAAGATGCGCTGGCAGCCGATGCGACGGGTACCGCGCGGCCAAAGAAAATTCTGGTGATAGATGACAATCCGACCATTGTTGAGCTTATTAAATATGCGGTCAGCCTTCAGGGCGGCTATGAAGTTGTTGTCGCCTATGATGGGATTGAGGGGCTGGAACGCTTCTATCAAGAAGCGCCTGACTGTGTCATCATTGATGTCAAGATGCCGCGCATGGATGGCTACCAGCTTGTTCGCTGTCTGCGTGGCGATAGCCGCACTGCGGATACTCCCCTGATCATCTTGAGCGCGATGATCCGCGAGGAAGATCAGCTAACCGGTCTGCTCTCTGGGGTTGATGAGTACCTGACCAAGCCCTTTAAACCCAAAGCGCTCTGTGCAGCCATTGAACGGGTGATGCGTATTACACCGGAAGATCGCCGGATGCGTATGCAGCAGTTGCTCCAGGATCAAGGGGATCTCCTCTGAGCGGCTCCCTGTTTAGCCGTAGAGAAATTCTGGGAATTACACGAGAGAACGGGAGTGGTATGAACCAGAAGGATGAGCCAGCAGGCGAGGCTGCTACGATATCGCTGCCGCAGCGGTCGCGTTTGCTCACTGTCCTGGTTGCTGATCCCAATGAAGCCTTACGTGCCCGTGTGCGCCAGGCTCTGGGCGATGATTATGTTGTGCATGAGGTACCATCTGGCGCGCTGGCTCTGGCAGCGCTCAGGGACCAGGTTCCTGATCTGCTCATCAGCGAAGTGGATCTTCCTGATTTCAGCGGCTTTGTCCTCAGCGCACGCATCCGCCAGATTCCGTCTCTTGCCCGTCTGCCCATTATGCTGCTGACAACTCGCGCCTCGCTGCAAGACAAAGTGACCGGCTTCCAGTCTGGTGCCGATGACTATCTGGTGAAGCCGTTTGATCCGCGTCTCTTCAGCTTCCGCGTTCGCCTGCTCTGTCGCATCAAGAAGCTGGAGGATATCCCTGGCATTGGTCTCTCACATGCCCCTGCGGATATCTCTCCTGAGGCATGAGCTTGCAGAGCAATCTGTTTGACGTTATCGGCGGCCAGATGCTCTGTTGGCCGCGGCTCCTGGTAGTTGCAGGAAGGATATCTGGCCATGGCTGTGATTGAGAGCCGGATTGACCGGCAAAGCGCTGAGTTTGCTGCCAATCAACGCTTCTTTGCCGAGTTGCTGGAACAACTGCGCACGCGCACGAACCAGGTCAAACGCGGCGGTGGTCGCATGGCTATCGAGCGTCATCGTCAGCGCGGCAAGCTGCTGGCGCGCGAGCGTATTGCTCTGCTCTGCGATCCTGGCACGCCTTTCCTGGAGTTCAGCACGCTGGCGGCCTGGGACATGTACAATAATGAGGCTCCTTCCGCTGGCATTGTGACGGGTATTGGCCTGGTGGAGGGCCAGGAGTGCGTGATAGTCGCTAACGATGCAACCGTTAAGGGTGGCACGTACTATCCCTTGACGGTGAAGAAGCATTTGCGCGCCCAGGAGATCGCCGAGCAGAATCATTTGCCCTGCATCTATCTGGTAGATTCGGGTGGGGCCTTTCTCCCCTTGCAGGCGGAGGTCTTTCCGGATCGTGATCACTTTGGTCGCATCTTTTACAATCAGGCTCAGATGTCTGCGAAAGGCATTCCCCAGATTGCCCTGGTCATGGGCTCCTGTACCGCTGGCGGAGCCTATGTTCCGGCGATGAGCGATGAGACGGTTATTGTCAGAGGCAATGGTACCATCTTCCTGGGAGGTCCGCCGCTGGTGAAGGCTGCGACCGGCGAGGAGGTTAGCGCTGAGGAGCTGGGGGGGGCCGATGTGCACTGTCGCATCTCTGGCGTCACCGATCACTATGCTGTCAACGATGAGCATGCGCTGGCACTGGGGCGCAGTATCGTTGCCAACCTGAATCGTCGCCGCTATGTGCCCTGGGAGATTCTGCCGCCGGAGGAGCCGCTCTACGATCCTGCGGATCTCTACGGCATCATCCCCCGTGATCCGCGCAAGAGCTATGATGTTCATGAAGTTATTGCTCGTCTGGTAGATGGCAGTCGCTTTCATGAGTTTAAAGCGCTCTATGGGACGACGCTGGTCTGTGGCTTTGCGCGCATCATGGGCTATCCGGTGGGCATTCTGGCCAATAACGGCATTCTGTTCTCGGAGAGCGCGCTCAAGGCGACCCATTTCATCGAGCTCTGTGTCCAACGGCGAACGCCGCTCATCTTTCTGCAGAACATCACCGGCTTTATGGTTGGTCGCCAGTATGAGGCCGGTGGCATTGCCAAGGATGGGGCCAAGATGGTCATGGCTGTGGCCAATGCGCAGGTGCCCAAATTCACGGTGATCATCGGTGGTTCTTTTGGAGCCGGCAACTATGGTATGTGTGGCCGCGCCTATGGTCCGCGCCAGCTCTGGATGTGGCCCAACGCGCGCATCTCGGTGATGGGAGGCGAGCAGGCGGCAACTGTGCTGGCGACCGTGCGCCAGGAGAGCCTGGCGGCTCAGGGCAAGACCATGAGCCCTGAAGAGGAGCAGGCATTTAAAGCGCCGATTCTGGAGAAGTATGAGGCTGAGGGCAATCCGTACTACAGTACGGCCCGGATCTGGGACGATGGGATTATCGATCCGGTGGACACGCGTGCTGTGCTGGCCCTGGGCATCGCGGCTTCGCTCAATGCGCCGGTGCCTGAGCCGGCGTTCGGCGTGTTCCGCATGTGATCGGATATGTAAAGTGGCCGTTGGTGCGCGGCGGGGAGTGGTGGAGTATTCAGCACAGCGCAGATATCCAGGTTCGGCCAATCTTTGATGCCTTGACCCGCTCTGGCGTGCAGGATATGATAGGGATACCAGGTATTGAGAGATCCCCGCAGAAGAGAGCAGAGCGAGAGCTGTGGCCGAGTTGACCGAGGGAACGGCCGTTGGCGGATATATAGTAGTGCGCCGTCTGAGCAGCGGTGGGATGGGGACTGCTTATGTTGCGCGTGATGCGACGGGCAAGCCTGTTATCCTGAAGTTCCCCCATATCAATATGATCGGCGATCCAGCCCTCTATGATCGCTATCAGCGTGAGCTAGAGATCGGACGCACCCTGCAACATCCCCATATTCAGCGCGTACTGGATGCTGGCGAATATGAGGGCCAGCCGTATATGGTTATAGAGTACGTGGAGGGTGAAACGCTGCGTGCCTATCTTTCGGTCCATGGGCCATTGTCGCCGCCGGAGGCGATCCATGTGCTTGATCAGCTCTGTGAGGCGATAGCCTATTGTCATGAGCGCGGGGTTTTTCACCGCGATCTCAAGCCGGAGAACATTCTTATCACGCCTACTGGCGATGTAACGATCGTGGACTTTGGCATTGCTCTGCTGCGTGGCGCTCGGCGCATTACGTGGGCAGGGCTGGGTGCCACTGTCGGCACACCTGATTACATGGCCCCGGAGCAGGTGCAGGGCAAACGTGGCGATGCCCGGACGGATATCTATGCCCTTGGGGCCATTGGCTACGAGTTACTCTGTGGTGAGCCGCCTTATACCGGGGATAATCCGCTGGCGGTGATGAGCCAGCACCTTTATGGGACGATCCGTCCGCTTACCGCGATCAATCCCGCGGTGCCTGCTGCCCTCGACGCGGTGATCCAGAAGGCGCTGGCCCGCCAGCCAGACGATCGTTATCAAACGGCCGAGGAGTTCCGTCAGGCGTTGCTGAACTATATGGAAGTCGGTTCGACGATTAAAGCTGCCCCCAAACGGCGCCTGCTGCTAGCGGGCCATCCGCGCTTGCAGCAGATGTTGATCTATGCCCTTGTTATCGGTGCCACGCTCGTGGCTATTGTGCTTATCGGTGTGCTGGCGCAGCTTGCCCATGGGAGGTAGCGGGCGTCTATGCCCAGTAGACGAATCCCAGAGGTTCGCGCTCATCGGAATCCCAGAGTCCGCCCTCGATGTTGATGCAACGTCCCTCGTGCAGTACCAGCGGGGCGCGGGCGAAAATGGGGGAGTGGGCATGGACAATGCGGTTGCCGCCAAACGTTGATAGTAAGCGAGCTACATTTTTGGGGTTGCGCAACTCGCCACGGCGACAGAGCAGGTCGAAGAGGGCTGCCAGGCGATCAAGGTTGCCACTGTGCAGGATTGCGCGCACCGTCGCGTTGACGTCAGCAATGCTGGCACCAAGCTCACCGTAGCCGACAGTGTCACTATGGAGATAAAGCGTTTTGCCGATGCGGATCAGAGCGGGGAGGTCCTGGAGCCAGGTCTCGATATCGGGGTGACGTTCCAGGGTTTGGAGGTCGAGGAAGCGTCCCCCATTGAGCAGCCAGCGACTAGCTACCTCGCCATAGGGAGTGCGCCGGCGCTCGGCGAGCAAGGCACAGATGAGCACGTCGTGGTTGCCCAGGAGCGGGATCAGGTCGCCGCCGGCCTGGCGTGCCTCGTGCTGTAAACGGCGGAGCAGCAGCACTACGCCAGCGCCATCCTCGCCATGGTTGAAATAGTCGCCCAGGCAGATACCGATCGTCTGGCCAGCTATCCAGTGTCCCTGCCTATCAATGATTTCTGCTTCGCTCAGCAGTTCGACGAGGCGTTGACGCGCGCCGTGAATGTCGCCAATCGCCCATACGCGCTGGCACTTGTGCCGATCATCCATAGCTACCATCATAGCTCTTCGCTCCGCCTATGCCATCTCCAGCGAGAGACGCTGCTCCCACTCGGTCACCTGGGCCTGATAAGCCCGCCACTCTCGTTGCTTCATTTCCGCGAAGTGTCCGAAGACATGCTCGCCCAGCACCTCACACAGCAGTGGGCTGGCGCTGAAGGCAGACAGGGCTTCGCCGAGCGATCGTGGCAACCATGCGGCTTCTAATGAAGGGTGTTCGTTCTCTGTGAAGGCATAAACCTGTTCTTCCACTGGATCTGGAGCTGGCAGTTGCTCTGCAATGCCAGCGAGCCCTGCTCGCAGCAATACGGCAAGGGTGAGGTAGGGATTGCCGGCGGGGTCGCTGCCGCGCATTTCTACTCGTGTCATTTCGGGATGGCCAATGGGCACGTAGGGCACACGGATAAATGCGGCGCGATTCTCGTGTGCCCAGGTGATAGTGGCTGGAGCCTCGTAGCCGCCGGCCAGGCGTTTATAAGAATTAACCAGGGGATTGGTTATGGCCACAAAGGCTGGAGCATGGTGAATTTGCCCGGCGATGAAGTGCAGCGCCAGAGCTGAGATGGTCCGGTAGCTCTGTCCGGCAAAGAGGTTTGCGCCGGTATCGCGGGATAGGAGCATCTGGTGAATATGCAAGCCTGATCCGCTCATGTTATTAAAGGGCTTGGGCATGAAGGTGATGTGCAGGCCATGTTGACGGGCCAGGTGACGCGCAAGGAATTTGAGTGTGACGATATTATCGGCTATGTGGAGCGCATGAGTTGCTGCCAGGTCGATCTCATGCTGGCCCATGGCCACTTCATGGTGGCTGCTCTCTACGGCGATATGCATAGTCCGCAGGGCAGCCACCAGGTCGTGCCGCAGATGTGTGCCCGGATCGGCACTGAGATCGAAGTAACTATCAGGGTCAGCAGTGAGGGGCAAGAGGTGTCCAGCGGTGTCGATCTGGCAGATGAAAAACTCGATCTCAGGAGCCACCTGGTAGATAAAGCCACGTTCAGCAGCGAATGCCAGCGCCCGGCGCAAGACATGGCGGGGGTCGCCGGCAAAGGGGTGGCCGCTCATGGTGTAGACGTCGCAAATGATCCGGGCCACTGGCCCGGATGACTCGTTCCATGGCAGGATGGCAAAGGTTGTGGGGTCCGGGCGTAGCACCATATCGCTCTCGTGCCGGCGCACGATACCCTCGATGCTGGAGCCATCGATCCATTGCCCGTGAGCCAGTACGATAGCGAGCTGATCCGCGGGAATGCTGACGCCTTTCAAATGGCCGCTGATGTCTGTAAACTGCAATGAGATGGTTTGGATGCCACGGGCTGTGATAGTGGTTAGAATATCCTGGCACTGCTGCTCGAAATCATCGGTACGTTCCACGATGCAAGTCACCTCCGCTGGCGAGCGTATTATCGTGATCCCAGGTAGGCGGGGCGCTCTTTGAGCAGCACGCTGCGCTTTTGTTGGCGGCTGGTAACGAACAGGACGGCCATGCCAGCGAGCATGAAGACTACAACGGCGCCAATAGCGATTTGCGCATCTGTTGCTGTCGAGCCGCCGGAGATAATCGAGAGGTAGACGACGGCAACCAGCATAGCCAGATTGGCGACAAGGCCGAGGAATGGGATCAGGCGATGCTTGATGGGATGGTAATCGGCAGCAGTCTCGCGGCGGAAAGCGAAGAGGGCGATCAGGCAGGTCATGCCATAGAGGAGGAACGTGCCGATGTTGCTTACGAGCGTTACCTGTGTCAGAGTGTCCACCGAAGCGAAGGGGCCAAATCCCGTTGAGCAATAGATACCCACCAGGGCAGAGAGGCTGGTGAGCACGATGATACCGGTGTGCGGGACTGCATACTGGCGATGCATGAGCCCGAAGAAGCTGGGAATCTCGCGGTCGCGTCCCATGGCATAGGTGACGCGCACGCCAGTGTTCAGGCAGGACAGGGTGGTGCCGATGATAGCGATGGCCACAGTCAGGCCGATGATGATGGTTAGGGCAAAGCCGAAGTGTCCCAGCCAGTTGCCGATGATGTTGGCCATGTCGCCAATGGGTGCCAGTGACTGCGCCGCAGCGTCGAGCCCCTTATGGATGACGGCGTTTTTGCCGGTACCGGTGACGATCTGATACTGGCTGCCCATAAAGTAGTTGGCGGCAAAGTACTCGAAGACGTAGCAGATCAGTCCCTGAATGACCAGGGAGAGCAAGATGCCGCGCGGGATATTGCGCTTGGCGTTTTTGGTTTCCGCGCCCAGGGCAGTGATGCTCTCAAAGCCAACAAGCAGCAGAATGGCGATCGTGGATTGGAAGAGCACGTTGGTCAGTGAGTGTGGGGTGATCACGCTGAGCGCCGTCGGATGGTCGTAGGTGATGCCGCTCGCATGGGCCAGTCGGTAGGCAATCGCCATGCAGCTGAGGGTGGCAAGAGAGATGATCTGGATTACATTGATGCCAATGGCGGTGGCAGTCGAGCCGGTGATGCCCCGATAGGCGATGCTGCCCACGCCCACGGCCATGATGATAGCGACCGCATAGGCAAACCAGGGCTGTGTGGCAAAGCTGAAGCCGAAGCGGCTGGCGATATACTGGATGAGGGTGGAAAAGACGCCAACCATCAGGCCAGGATAGACCCAGTAGTAGAGGTGCGATGTCCAGCCGACGATGAATTTGGCGAGGCGAGCAAAGCGGTAATGTTCGCCTTCTTCACGGTTCAGGAGCGCTGCCTCGGCAAAATAGTAGCTGCTGCCGGTTCCAGCTTCAGGGAAGAGATTTGCCAGCTGTGAATACGAATAGGCGGTCAGGAATGCTAGCAGGAGCGCAGCCAGCAGGCCGGGAACCATATCTTGTGCGGTCGACACGCCATGCACGCTCTGGGCGGCCTGGATCTGAAAGGTGAGCCAGAGGAAAGCGCCGGGCGCGATGAGTGCCATGGCATTCACCGTCACGCCGGTAAGGCCCAGCGTTGCTTTCATGCCGCCAGCAGACGTGTTGGTTGTGGAACTCGCCATATCGTCTCCTCCTTCAGATGGTCCATATCTGGTGGGATGAAGAAAGGTTCTCACAGGCTTCCCATCGCGATCGTAGTGGTGGGAGCGTCAACGGCGATTTCATGCGGCGCTGCTGTGGTTTCTCCAGCGCTGGAGAGCGGATTTGTGCAGGTTGCACGACTGGAAAGCCCGGTGCTCGGATCCAGAGATCAGGTTATCCAGCTATATCCCACTGTTAGTAAGCATAAGCCCTGGTCCGGGAGCGATCAACGGACAAATTAGCCAGTATTTATGTGCGGTTTTTGTGCAAAATGCATAAGTGCTTGGTTGGATGATAGGCAATGACCGGTATGTAGGGGCTGCTGGCGCCTGCTGGAAGGCCCTGCTAGCCGCGCTGGTTCTCCAGGTGCTCTGGTTGCGCTCTCAGTTGCTGTACGCTATACTGAGTACAAAAGAATCCCCGACACGCTGAAGGAGATGCAGTAGGGACGGTTGAGATTGCTGGCAGAGAGCGGGTGGTGGGTGCAAACCCGCTGTGCAACCGTGCTGAATTACTCTCTGGAGATGGCGGCTGAAGTCGCTGATGCCCTGTTACAGGGTGCAGTGCTCCCTGAGGGGCGATGTCTGCGCCTGGCCAATTATGGATGGTGGGGGCAGAGCAGGTGTGTAGGCCATGCCGGATCCTCCCGTTAGCGAGGACAATGAGGTCGCTCGTTGGCTCACCACAGTGAGCTAGCTGGCGATGAAATGAGGTGGTACCATGGCGCGTCCCCGTCCTCGCCGGATTGGGGCGCGCGTTTTTATGGTTATGCAGGTAGGGAGGGCTAAGAGGGGATGGATTGAACCACGAAAGGCGGAGGGGTTGTACAAGGATCCGTTTTGTTCAGGATGCGGGACCGATGGTCTGAGTGGTTCATAGTCTATAGATACTGGTTTGAGAGGGTGATGTGTTATGCTCCTGTCTTCTCCAGCCCGCGACCGCCGGGGTATACCGGGAACCGGGCGCAATGAAGCTCCGGTTATTACTGATCCTGACCGCGTACGTCAGGTGCTGACCCGCCGCGTTGTCGAGGTCATCGATCGCGATAATCTGGAGCGGCGCATGCGTTCTGGCCGGCGGCTGCGTGTGAAGCTTGGCATTGATCCAACGGCCAGTCGTATTCATATTGGTCGCGCGATCCAGCTCTGGAAGCTCTATGAATTTCAGGAGCTGGGCCATCAGGTCATTATTGTTATTGGGGATTTTACCGGTCTGATTGGTGATCCGTCCGATAAAGATGAGACACGGCGTATGCTGAGCCGCGAGCAGGTTGAAGAGAACATGGCGGGCTACATTCGCCAGATCGGGCGCGTGCTCGATCTGGAGCGCACGGAATTTGTCTATAACAGCACATGGCTCAGTCCCCTCACTTTTGCGGAGGTAGTGCAGCTTGCCTCGGCCTTTACGGTGCAGCAGATGATTCAACGCGATCGCTTCCAGAAGCGTCTGGAGGAGAATAAGCCATTGGGCTTGCATGAGTTGCTGTATCCGCTGATGCAGGGCTATGACTCGGTTGCTCTGCATGCGGATGTCGAGCTAGGTGGCACTGATCAGACCTTTAACCTGCTGGCGGGCCGCACGCTGCAAAAATTCTTTGGTCAGGAGCCGCAGGATATCATGACAACCGAGATGCTGCCTGGCCTGGATGGCCGAAAAATGAGTTCGAGCTGGGGCAATGTGATCACGATTGAGGATGAGCCGGTGGATATGTTTGGCAAGCTCATGTCCATGACCGATGAGATGGTTCCTGTGTACTTGCGGCTCTGCACAAACCTGCCTGAGGCAGAGATAGCGGCGCTGACACGCCAGGTTGCTGATGGGGTGTTGCATCCAATGGACTTTAAGAAGCGGATGGCGAGTGAGATTGTCAAGCTTTATCACGGCGCCGAAGCAGCGGAGCGCGCTGCGCAGGAATTCGCTGCTGTTGTCCAACGCAAAGAGATACCGGCGGATATTCCCGAAATCCATTTGCCGCCTGCCCCGGAGGGGGGCTGGATGGCCATTGATCTGCTTATGGCTACCCATCTTGCCGGCACGCGCAGTGAGGCGCGCCGCCTGATTGAGCAGGGGGGTATCAAGCTGGATGGCGTGATAATCGGCGATCCGTTTGCCCGATTGGCGGTGCGTACCGGCATGGTTCTACAGCGTGGCAAGCGTCAATTTGTCCGGCTGGTCGCTGTATGAGCGGGCGGGCATGGTGTCCGCGCGCCCGGCGGCTGGCGATGGCAAGAATGGGAGTTGGTGCCACGGAGCTCATCCTCTGGTCCGCGGGGCCTCATCCCCTGGCCCCCTCTCCAGCAACGCTGGAGAGGGGAAAATGGTGGGGCCGTACCTCTTCTCTCGCTGCGCTGGAGTAGGGGAACCGGACGTCGCTGCGTTCTCTTCTGCTCCTGGTGGGAGTGCATGCTTCCACGCGTCATTGTTGCGGAAAAAACTGGTGCTTGCGAGGTCTCGTGGCTCTTCTGCTGCGCTGGAGCAGGGGTGCGGAAGAGAGACACACTTGCTATTTTCCCGTTGGGCGTGCTATCTTGCCGGCAAGAGGATCGGGTGACGCTGTGGGGATCTCGCACGAGGAGGTGTCCCATGGGCGAAGTGCGTGATTTTCGTTATCTGGCTGTAGAGCGCAGTGGAGCAGTGGCGCGGGTCACTTTGTGCCGCCCTGAGGTCCATAATGCCTTTAACCCTGATCTCATTGGTGAACTACAGGCCTGCTTTCGCACGTTGGGTGCGGATCAGGCGCTGCGGGTCATTGTGCTGACCGGTGATGGTCCTTCGTTCTGTGCGGGGGCGGATCTCAACTGGATGCGCGCCAGCCTGAATTTTACCCATGAAGAGAATATCGCCGATGCGCTGCGGCTCGCGGCGATGTATGAAACCATTGATGCCTGCCCACAAGTTCTGATCGGGCGGATTAACGGCGCTGCAATGGGTGGTGGGGTCGGGCTGGTCGCGGTTTGTGATATTGCTATTGCGGCTGAGCATGCCCGCTTCGCCTTCAGCGAGGCGAGGCTGGGTATTGCTCCTGCGGTAATCTCGCCTTTTGTGGTCCGCAAGATTGGTGAGACGCATGCGCGCGTTCTGTTCACTACTGCTGAGCGCTTCGATGCCCATCGTGCTCTGGCTATTGGTCTGGTTCATCGTGTGGTCCCGGCAGGTGAGCTGGATAGTGCGGTGGATGAGACAGTGCGTCAGGTGCTGAGCAGTGGACCACAGGCCGTTCGTGCCTGCAAGGAGCTGGCGCGGATCGTCGGGACGCTGACTCCGGAGGCGGCGCGTGAGTGGACGGCGCAGACTATTGCGCAGTTGCGCACCAGCTCTGAGGGACAGGAAGGTATCCGTGCGTTTCTGGAGAAGCGCCGGCCGGTCTGGAGCACAGGGTAAGCGCTCAAGAGGGGCTGTGCCGGCGGAGAAGATGTGCATCTGATATGCCTGGCAAGAGAGCAATCTCGCTTTTGCTGTTTCTTGTGGTGCTCGTTGCAGCAGCCGTTGTGCTCTCTGGGGTGCGAAGTGGTTTTTTTGAGGGAGCGCTATGTTTCGCAAAGTTCTGATCGCCAATCGCGGTGAGATCGCTGTGCGCGTGATTACTGCCTGCCAGGAGCTGGGCATCACAGCAGTAGCAGTGTATTCAGAGGCAGATCGCGGTGCGTTGCATGTTCGCATGGCCGATGAGGCGTACTGCATTGGACCTGCTCCGGCGGCCAAAAGCTATCTTCATATCTCCGCGATCATTGAGGCTGCCCTTGCCTGTCATGCCGAGGCCATTCATCCGGGCTATGGCTTTCTTGCGGAGAATGTGGCGTTTGCCGAAGCCTGTGCTGAGGCCGGTATTGTCTTTATCGGCCCGCCGCCTTCGGCTATCCGGCTTATGGGCTCGAAGATCGCTGCCAAGCGCGCCGTTGAAGCAGCCGGTGTACCCACTGTTCCTGGCTATTATGGCGATCGGCAGGACGATGAGATCCTGGCACGGGCGGCGGAGCATATTGGTTATCCGCTGATGATCAAGGCTTCCGCTGGTGGCGGTGGCAAGGGCATGCGTATGGTAGAGAGGCCGGAGATGTTCCGCGCGGCTCTGGCTGCTGCCAGGCGCGAGGCAAAGGCTGCCTTTGGCGATGATACGGTCTTTCTGGAGAAGCTGCTGGTCAATCCCCGCCATATCGAGTTCCAGATTCTGGCCGATCATGATGGTCAGACTATCCATCTTGGGGAGCGCGATTGCTCGATTCAGCGCCGCCATCAGAAGGTAGTTGAAGAGAGCCCATCCGTTGTGCTGACGCCGAGCAGGCGTGCTGAAATGGGTGAAGCGGCGGTCCGCGCGGCGCAGGCAGCCGGCTATGTTAATGCTGGCACGGTTGAGTTTCTCTATGACGAGGATGGCAACTACTACTTTTTGGAGATGAATACCCGCCTTCAGGTTGAACATCCGGTTACGGAGATGGTCACTGGTCTGGATCTGGTGAAGCACCAGCTCGCTATCGCTGCCAGGCAACCACTTGGTATCCGCCAGGAGCAGATCGTTCCGCGAGGCCATGCGATTGAGGTCCGTCTGTATGCAGAGGATCCAGAGAATCAATATCTCCCGTCGATCGGCAAGGTACGGCTCTTCCAGCCGCCGATCGGTCCTGGCTTGCGGACCGATGCGGGCATTGCCAGTGGCGATGAGGTCACCGTATACTACGATCCGATGCTGGCCAAGATTATTGCCCATGGCGCGGATCGTCGGGAGGCTATTGCTCGCTTGCAGTGGGGGCTGGCTCATACGGTGGTGTTAGGTGTGAAGACTAATCTGGCGCTCCTTCAGGCGATTCTGGCTGATGCGGATTTCCAGGCAGGGAATGTTTCTACCAGCTTCTTGCAGACCCATGCTCTCCTGCCAGCCGTCAAAGTGAAGCAGGATCTGCCGCTCGAAGTACTGCTGGCGGCAGCAGGGATGGACCTGCCGCCGGCGTCGCGTCCCACTGCGAGTAGAGGTCTCGCTGCCGGGGCGGTGAGCAACCCCTGGCGAACATTAGGTCCCTGGCAGCAGGGCGGCGAGTACACCTTTCGCTATTATTACCATGGTAGCGAGCAATGGGTGACGCTGAGCCGGGCTATTGTAGATGGCGATGCCTGGCTAGCCACGGCCGGTACGGGCGGCGTTGCCGCAGCCATTACGTCGGTTGAGGGTTTGCGCGTCCGCTTTGAGCGGCCATCGTCTGAGAGCATTATTGTCCATCAGAGCGGCAGACGGCAGTTGTTGCATGTTGCTCGTCAGGGGGATATCCTGCTGGTTGCCTGTGAGGGGCAGAGCTATACGCTGGAGCCGGCACGTCCACCCGATGTAGCTGTCGCCGCGCAATCTGCGGGGGCCATTGGGGTGGGGCGCGAATCGCTGACGGCGCCGATGACGGGTACTGTCATCAAGATCAATGTCCGTGAGGGAGATATGGTGAAGGCCGGTGAGATTCTGGTTGTGCTGGGTGCGATGAAGATGGAGCATGCAATCGCTGCTGCCCACCGAGGTGTGGTGAAGCGCATTCATTGCACTGAGGGGGAGACGGTTGAGGGTGGCACGGTCCTCGTTGAGGTGGAAGAGATCTGACGAAGCGCTGCTTGGGTGCTCCTGGCGGTTTAAACCTGATGCCAGAGGAAGGATAGATAGCCATGGCACTGCGCGATACATTGCCTAAACGTGTCCGGGTTGTGGAGGTTGGCCCACGGGATGGGCTCCAAAACGAAAAAGTGACGATTCCTACTGATGTCAAGGTCGAGTTCATTAATCGCCTCTCGGCAAGCGGTCTCGCGATGATTGAAGCGACATCGTTCGTCAGTCCGAAAGCGATCCCTCAGCTCGCGGACGCTGCTGAGGTGATGGCGCGCATCACCCGCTATGAGGGGGTGTCGTATCCTGTCCTTGTGCCCAATATGCGCGGCTGGGAGCGGGCGCGCGCTGCTGGTGCGCAGGCTATCGCGGTCTTTACCGGGGCCTCGGAGAGCTTTGTGCGCCAGAATATCAATATGAGCATCGCCGGCAGTCTGGAGGCATTCCGGCCGGTTGTTGCGGCAGCCCGTGCTGAGGGTGTCTGGGTGCGGGGTTACATCTCCACCTGTTTTGGCTGCCCCTATGAGGGGCATGTGCCGGAGCAGAAGGTGCGTGAGGTTGCCCTGGCGCTTCTGGAGCTGGGAGTGGAGGAGCTTTCTATTGGTGATACGATTGGCGTGGCGACTCCTGCGGATGTTGAGCGCGTGGCGACGCTGTTACTGCGGGATATTCCTGCCAGGCAGCTAGCGATGCACTTTCATGATACACGAGGGACGGCGCTGGCTAATGTACTGACTGCGCTTCAGCTAGGCATCACCATCTTTGACTCATCTGCCGGTGGTCTGGGCGGTTGCCCGTATGCTCCAGGGGCTTCAGGGAATCTGGCAACCGAGGATCTGCTGTATCTGCTGCATGGACTGGGGATTGAGACGGGTGTCGCGCTGGATGCTATTGTGGCGGCGACTGCGTTTATTGCTGGATCGCTCAATCATCCGCCGGCCAGCAAGTATTATCAGGCTGCCATTGCTGTCTGTGCTCCTGTTTAGCAGCGGGGGAAAGCGGCGGCTATGTGCTTCTACGTCGGGCAGATGGTGGGTCCCTGGTTTCGCGGCAGGTGTCTGGTGAACATACGTATCCATAGGCTGGCGCCACGTTTCCTGCTATGATGAGCTGGCGGAGGTCGCGCTGGCGAATCACGTAATAGCCATGCTGTTTATGGGCTATTAGCAAGCCATCGGTGATAGCCCGACAGATCTCGGCTATGGTCAATGTTTGTTTAAGGGGAGAGCCTGCTCGCATAATAGTGCCTCTCTGTCATCATGGATGCGCTGCCGGCCTTATGTTGGCTGGGGACTGGCATCCTGGCCGGCGGTAGATTGTTCTCTTGCCATCTTATCAGATGGCAAGATATGTGCCAGAGCTTTTGCGATAATGCGGTTTGATGATTGATTGTGGGCATGTATCCTGGTTAAAAAGGCATAAGAACGGGGCGTGGCTGAGGCAAGGGTATGCTTATCTTTCGGCTATCTGCTCTCTGTGTATTGACGGTTGCTGGCTGTGCTGGTATACTCGCTTTATGCCTCGGCATGCCGAGGCATAAACGCTCTCTTGGGGATGGGCCCCTCGGTGTTGAGGGCAGGTCATGAGACGATGGAATGGTTGGGGTGACGATACTGTTACCTATACGCTCACCGCGTCGGCGGTTCGTTTGCTGGCGGAGCAGATTGGCCCGGGCATACCACCACGCGATGCGACACTGGCGGAGGTGGTAGCCAGGGTACCTCCTTCGCGCTTACCCCATCACCCGCTTATCTCGACAGATCCTGTTGATCGGGTGCGCCATGCTCGAGGCCAAAGCCTTTCTGATTGGATCGCGCTGCGTAGTGGTCGTGTGACGAGCTTTCCCGATGGTGTGGCCTATCCAGCGACGGATGCTGAGGTACGCGATCTGATTCGCTATGCCAGGGAGGCTCATGTCCGGCTTATCCCCTATGGGGGCGGGACCAGCGTGGTGGGCCATATCAATCCCCTGTCTGGCGATATACCAGTACTGACGGTAGATTTACGGCGCCTGAGCTTGCTCCGGCATTTTGATGAAATTAGCCAGATAGCGACCTTTGGTGCAGGTATTGCCGGGCCTGATCTGGAGGCACAGTTGCGGGCGCGCGGATATACGCTGGGACACTTTCCCCAGTCATTTGAGCTTTCAACGCTCGGTGGCTGGATTGCCACACGATCGAGCGGGCAGCAATCGCTGGGCTATGGACGGATCGAGCGGCTCTTTGCCGGTGGTCGTTTAGAGACGCCGGTCGGTACCCTGGAGTTACCATCTTTTCCGGCCTCAGGCGCTGGCCCAGATCTTCGTGAAGTGGTTCTGGGCTCTGAGGGACGGCTGGGCATTCTGACAGCTGCCTCTGTGCGGGTGATGCCTTTACCCGAGCGGGAAGATTTTCACGCTGTCTTTTTCCCTGATTGGGAGCGGGGTCTGGCTGCTGTCCGTCAGATCGTGCAGGCCCGGTTGTCTCTCTCTATGCTTCGTCTGAGCACTGCTGCCGAAACTGTGACGACCCTCGCGATGGCTGGCCAGGGCTGGCTTGTGGGTGGGCTGGATCGGTTGCTTGCTGTGCGGGGTGTGGGGGCTGCGAAGTGTCTCTTGATAGTTGGTTTTCTGGGTAGTGATGGGGTGGTCCGGACGGCGCGCAAAGAGGCGCTGGGGATAGCTGCGCGCTATGGTGGTGTCCATGTTGGGCGCACGATAGCTAACCACTGGTATAAGAACCGTTTCCGTACACCATACCTGCGTAATAGCCTGTGGGCGAAGGGCTATGCCGTTGACACGGTGGAGACTGCTACGAACTGGTCGAATGTGCCGGTAATGGTGGAGGCTATGGAAAAGGCGCTGCGCTCGGCTCTGGCCGATAGGGAGGAGCGGGTGCACGTGACGACCCATCTCTCGCATCTGTATCCGCACGGTTCCAGTATCTATAGTACCTGTATCTTCCGTATCGCTACGGACCCCGATGAGACGCTGCGCCGATGGCAGGCGCTCAAAAAGGCGGTCAGCGGGGCTATTGTCGCTCATGGTGGTACGATCAGCCACCAGCATGGGGTAGGTGTTGACCATATGCCCTATCTGGCCGCTGAGAAGGGCGTGCTGGGGCTGGAGGCTATTCGCAATCTCTGTGCACAGTTTGATCCAGAAGGGATTATGAATCCGGGTAAGCTGGTAGCAGAAGGATCAGAGGGTTCTGACGATAGGTAAAGCTGGATGTAGAGGGGGCATTCAGGAGCTGCTGGATGTGCGGTGTCGGCCTGCACCTGCTCTGGCGAAGGGAGCGCGAAGGCAGGTGTGCCAGATAGATATGGATCTGCTGGTAGCGGGTGCTATGATAGGATGGAAGATGATGTGGGAGAAGAGCTGGCGAGATGCGATCTGGTCCAGGTTAGGCCAGCCGTGGGACATTGTGGTGATTGGGGGTGGCATCACTGGCGCGGCTATTCTGCGCGAGGCGACCCGGTTGGGATTGCGGACCCTGCTGGTGGAGCAACGTGACTTTGGCTGGGGAACCTCGAGTCGTTCCTCGAAACTGGTCCATGGGGGGTTGCGCTACATCAAGGAGGGTCGGCTGGGCCTGGTTCGGAAAGCCGTGCGGGAGCGGGAGCGCTTGCTGAGCGAGGGTTCGGGGCTGATCGATCCATTGGGCTTCCTGTCTGTTATCTATAAGGGGGATCGATCAGGCCGGTGGGCATTTACGCTTGGTCTCTCGGTTTATGATTTGCTGGCGCGGCGCTGGCAGCATCGATACTATGATGCTGGTGCTTTGCAGATGCTGGCACCGCGTATTGCCTTAGAAGGGCTGGAAGGGGGATTTGGGTACCGCGATGCCGAAACGGATGATGCTCGCCTGGTGCTGCGGATTATCCAGGAGGCGGTGGCTGGTGGGGGGATGGCGCTCAGTTATGTCGGTGCTCGCGAATTGCTGTTTGCGCATGGTCAGGTGGTTGGTGTACGGCTGCATGATCGTGAAAGGGATCGGGCGGCTGAGGTTCGTGCCAGGGTGGTCATTAATGCCACCGGTGCGTGGGCGGATCGGCTGCGTGGCCAGGCTGGTGCGTCGCCCCGTATTCGTCCGCTGCGGGGGAGTCATCTGATCTTCCCGGCCTGGCGATTGCCGGTAGCCCAGGCGATCGGCTTTGAGCATCCCATAGACCATCGTCCGGTATTCATTCGCCCATGGGAAGGTGTGACGCTGGTAGGCACGACGGATCTCGACCATGATGGTTCGCTGGATGATGAGCCAAGCATCAGCCCTGAGGAGGTTGGGTATCTGATGGCTGCGATTGTGGCACGATATCCAGCGTTGAATCTGACGCTGGACGATGTCATAGCGACCTTTGCGGGGGTGCGGCCAGTCATTGGCAGTGGTAAGAGCGATCCATCGCGGGAATCGCGCGACCATGTGGTCTGGGATGAACGGGGTCTGCTCACTGTGACAGGTGGAAAGTTGACCACCTTTCGCCTTATTGCGCAGGATGCGCTTGCCATGGTGCGTCACCGTTTGCCTGATCTGCCAGCATCAAGTGGTCCAGTATTGGCACTGGACCCTGTGGATGTTCGTTGGCCGGGCGTCGGGCAACCGGACGCGGTGCAGTGTCGCAGGTTAATTGGCCGTTATGGTGCTTATGCGCAGGCGCTGATCAGAGCGGCACAGCCGGGAGAGCTGGAGGCGATTCCTGGTACGCGGATCCTGTGGGCTGAGCTGCGCTGGGCCGCTCGGGCTGAAGGAGTGGTCCACCTGGATGACTTGCTGTTGCGCCGGGTGCGTCTGGGTCTGTTGCTCCCGGAGGGTGGCAGGGCGCTGTTGCCTGCCATTCGGGCCATCTGCCAAGCAGAGCTGGGTTGGGACGATGCCCGCTGGGAGGCCGAAGAAGCGGCGTATCTGGCGCTCTGGCGCCGGTGCTATAGCCTGCCCGATCCGGCAACTATTCCTGACTGGCGTCCCATGCTGGCCCAGGCCAGGGCAAGAGATGAGAGTACTGAGAGGGTGAGCCGTGGCCAGCGTGCTCTGCGAGGTGTCGCAACTGGAGGGTTAGCGGCTCTGGTCGCTGGACTGGTCATTCGGGCTCGTCATCGGGAGATGCGGGGATGAGCCGCGATCATATTCTGGCTATTGATAGTGGTACGCAGAGCGTGCGTGCACTGCTATTCGACCTGCGAGGGAATCTGATCGCCAAGGCGCGGGTGCCGTTGGAGCCTTACTTCTCGGAGCAGCCTGGCTGGGCCGAGCAACATGCGGAATACTACTGGGTATCGCTCTGTCAGGCCTGTCAGCAGCTCTGGCAGCAGATGGCGCTGCCGAAGGAGGCGATTGCCGGCGTAGCATTGACCGCCCAACGTGGGACGGTGATCAATATAGATCGGGAGGGTCGGCCGCTGCGTCCGGCTATTGTCTGGCTCGACCAGCGCCGCACCGAAGGGCTGAAGCCGGTGGGTGGCATCTGGGGCCTGGCATTCCGCCTGGCACGTATGGCTGAGACGGTTGCCTACCTTCAGGCGGAGGCCGAGGCAAACTGGATTCGCACTTATCAGCCGGAAATCTGGAAGCAGACATATAAATATCTGCTGCTCTCTGGTTATCTCACCTATCGTCTCACTGGCCGTTTTGTTGATTCGGTCGGCTGTCAGGTGGGATACATCCCGTTTGATTACCGGCGTCTCTGCTGGGCCGGGCGGCGCGATTGGAAGTGGCAGGCGCTGCCAATGGATCCAGCTATGCTTCCGGATCTGCTGCCGGTTGCGAGCCAGCTTGGGGAGATCACTCCTGAGGCGGCTGAAGCAACCGGTATTCCTGCGGGGTTGCCACTCATTGCTGCTGCTGCTGATAAGGCCTGCGAGGCGCTTGGGGCGGGTTGTCTGGATCCCCAAGTTGCCTGTCTGAGCTATGGCACTACGGCGACGATCGCCACGGCGAGCCAGAAGTATATCGAGGTTATCCCGCTCCTGCCGCCCTATCCAGCTGCTGTGCCCGGTGCATATAGTTCGGAGGTGCAGATTTATCGCGGCTACTGGATGGTGAGCTGGTTTAAGGAGGAGTTCGGCCATTACGAGCAGCGTATTGCCCAGGAACGAGGGGTCGAGCCGGAGGTTCTGTTCGACGAGCTGGCCCGGCAGGTGTCTCCTGGCTCGATGGGGCTGATGTTGCAGCCCTACTGGTCGCCAGGGCTCAAGCTACCTGGTCTAGAGGCCAGGGGAGCCATAATTGGTTTCAGCGATGTGCATACGCGGGCGCACGTTTATCATGCTATTCTGGAAGGTCTGGCTTATGCGCTACGTGAGGGCAAAGAGCGGATCGAGCAGCGCAGCCAGGTGCCGATCACGGCGCTGCGGGTCGCTGGTGGAGGCTCGCAGAGCGACGTGGCACTGCAACGGACGGCTGACATCTTTGGCTTGCCTGCTGCCCGCCCGCATGTTTATGAGGCGTCGGGATTGGGAGCGGCTATCGATGCAGCCGTTGGTCTGCGGTTGCATGCCAGCTTTGATGTGGCGGTGCGCGAGATGACGCGTCTTGGTCGTGTCTTCGATCCGGACCCGCGCAGCCGTGCGATCTACGATGCCCTCTACCGCCGCGTTTATCAGCAGATGTATCGTCGGCTGAAACCGCTCTATGAGGAGATCCGTGCCATCACGGGCTATCCCAGGCGTGCGGGTCGGTAATGGGCATCGCTTATTGTGGATGTTGCGGAGGGGGAAGATGCTCTAATCCCGGTTGGGCGTGAATCTCTAGGGGGGATGGTGTGTGGCGCTGGCGAAGCGGGTGAGCGTCTTCCGGTGAGAGGGTGTCCGCTGTGCCGGCCTTTGGGCTGTGGAGGATGGCGATCTCATTGCGAAGGGAGAGAGTATGGCGCGTATTGCACCACGCATTCCTGATGAGATGCCGGTAGAGGCACAGGAGGTGCTGCACCAGTTCGAAGAGAAGCAGGGGGCTCGTTCTAACCTGCTGCGCACCCTGGCGCATCGCCCGGCGATTATGATGACGCTGGCGGAGCATGCTACGGCGATCTTTGAGACGGGGACTGTCCCGCGACGGCTCAAGGAGATGCTGGCAGTGCGCGTCTCACAGATCAACGATTGTGCCTATTGACTGGCCTCACATACTGCTTTGGCAAAGCAGTTGGGAGTGTCGGAACAGATGCTGGATGCGATGTATCATATTGATCAGCATGCAGCGGAGTTCAGCGCGGCCGAGCTGGCGGCGCTACGCTTTGCTGAGTTGATGACGACCGATGCGCGCGAAGTAAGCCAGGAGGTCTGGGAAGCGCTCCAGGAGCACTTTGACGATGGCGAGATTATTGAGCTGGCTGCCGTCATTGGCCTGTTCAACTATTTGAATCGCTTCAACTCGGCGCTAGATGTGGAGTTTGACCCGATCTTGCAACGGATTGAGGCTGATCATGGCAGAGATCGATGAAACACCGATGGTAGAGTTGCTGAGCGATCTGAGCGAGCTTGCCCGCTACTTGCGTGAGCGTGGTCGGCATACCTATAACCTGGCGCAAAAGTTTCTGGAGAACGCGCGACGGCATCCTGATTCACGCGAGTATGACGAGCGACAGGCGACGATGCTGGACTATCAGCACTATATCTGGAATGAGGTTGCTGGATTGGTAGAGAAGATCATTAGCAAGTACACTGATGAAGCAGCAGCTTCGCCGGATGGTGGGTCGGGGCTCTGAGGCTGGCATCTCCCTGGCTACAAGCGTTTGGCGTTCGCCCTGTTCTCGCTCTACACGTGTGGAGCGAGAACAGGGCGAAGGGGGGCAGTTGAGCGATGTTTTTATGCGCTGCACCCGGAGAAGGAGGGCCTGGAGTATCGCCGTGGGAAACCCGGTTAAAGCTGGCCGCTTTTGGCGCGGCTGTACCGGTTGGATAGCTCCTGCTTGGCGCGCTCGTAAGCGGCGCGGCTTTCTGCCAGGGCTTCGCTGTAGCGCTCTTGCAGCTGGTGGCTCAGGGTAATGTATGAGGATAGGCCCTGCTCGCGTATGGCGGTGCTGCGCCCCAGGATGAGGCGGCGCAGATTGGCACCGGAATCCGGAGCCAGCAGGATAGCGGTTATGGCGCCGGTGGTCAGGCCGAGGACCAGGCCGAAGATCAGGCGCTTTGTTGATCCTTTGCGCTGCGATTTGTCCATAGGACGTAATCCTCCCTTCATAACTGAATCACATAGCGGTTACATGGATTCACCTGCTCCCAGGACCTGCTGGACCATCTGCAAGAGCGCATCCAGTTCGAAAGGCTTTTGCAGGACGGTGACGCCGCGATAGCGGGCGGGGTCACTCATGGTGAGATTGCTGATCGCTTCTGCTTCCAGCACGGCCGCTGTATAGACGATGACGGGGATATCGGCGGTGGCCGGGTCGCTTCTAATTGTCTCGAGGATGTCCTGTCCTGAGGCACCCTCCAGCTTCAAATCGAGGATGACGAGATCAGGCAGGCTTTCTTTGATGCGTGCGACAGCTTCTGTGCCATTTTGCAGCACAGATACCTGGTATTGCTCGTCTTCGAGGATCATGCGCATCAAGCGTAGCAAGTGCGCTTTGTCATCAACAACCAGTATGCGCTTTGTCACAGTATGTCCTCAGCAGTTATTAAGCGCCATCTGGATGGCATACCAGAAATTCCATGCTTGTGGGCAGGAGTGCTGGCTACTGGACAGCTATAGACTCAGCCTGATTGGGAAAGCAGCGCTCACTGCCCTGGTTGTAGCATTTAGTGTACCATGAATGGCGGCATGGGGCAAACGTGCTCATTGCGGTCCCAGAGCATGTACTAGTGATGGCGGTTGAGCCATTGCCAGCGCCAGCGGTTGGCTGTTTCAAACAGGCGTTGCCAGGTGGGATGCAGGGGAAGATCGAAGGTACCCACATAGCTCTCCAGTGTGGCTCCCAGGCCCATCTTGAACTCGGTAAAGCCGCGCCAGGGATGGTCAGGGGGATCATCGGGTCCACAGACTCCCCAGAGATCGTATGTCTGGCAGCCAGCGGCCCGCAAGGCGCGGATGGTTTCCCATTGTAGGAGCACGGGTGCACCACGCAGGCGTTTGCCATCGGGGGTGAGAGGCAGAGTGCTGGTAGAGGCGCCATAGGCGTAGTAACCGGTGGTGCCATAGACCAGGGCGAGATTGGCAGCGACCGGCTGGCCGTGGTACTCGGCCAGGAAGAGGCGGGCCTCACCGTGGGGTGCCAGCACTTGCCAGAGCCGCGCGAAGAAGGCATAGGGGCGCGCATAGAAATGCTGCCGCCGGGCGGTATCTGTAAGCAGAGTGTGAAAGATCTGGAGGTCTGCCAGGCTGGAGCCCTCGCGCACCTGTACGCCGGCCTTCTGGGCGGCGCGGAGGTTATAGCGGGTATCGCGGTGCATGGCTGTGAGGAGCTGGTGCTCGGTGGGACGCAGGTCCACGATGGCGGTGTGTCGGTGGAAGATGCTTGCGCGGCTCGGCACCAGTCCACTCTGTTGCAGCGCTTGCCGATGGGCCAGGCTGCTCTCCAGGAAGCGTGGCTCGACCCGGATGAACAGGCAGTGCTGTGTCTGCCCGATACGGGCCAGCTCGCGGAAGAGGATGGGCAGATAGCGATCGGGATTGTGGTCGCAGACGGGGCCACGGGGGACCTGGCCGATGCGCCAGGGCAGTCTGCGGGCGAGCCGATGGAGGGTGAGCTGGGCAGCAGCGCGGATGTTGCCGTCGGCGAAGATGGCGATGCGCAGCACGTCGATGTGCTCGTCGCGGCGCACCTCGCCCCAATCCCAGCTTTGATGTACGTGGCCGGTCTGTGCTGTGCTGACAAACGCATCCCATTGGGATCGGTCGCAATTATTCATCAGCCGCGCCGTGGTGCTGGTTGGGATCGTCTGTCCTGTGGTTTCGCTCATCCCTTCTTAACCTTTCCCGGTGGTTTATCTGGCAGTGTGCTGTTCTCTGTCAGCGATGTCTGGGGATATTGTGTTGATCATAGCCCGCTGAGCTGCTTTGCACCTTGCCAATCGGTGCAAAGGTTCTGTACACCGCTATAAACGCCAGAGCCGGGATGCAGGTAACAGTGCCGCCTTGTACGATGATGGTGGTCCAGGATGTGACACTTGCATGATTGTATGCACATGGGCTAGACTAAGGCAGTCGGTATTCCCTGTTGCTGGAGAGCGTGAGCGATGAAAAATGCCGGTGGTGTACAGCCGTGAGAAGTTTTGCGGGATCAGAGAGGAGCATTGTTGATGCCAGGTATAGACGTTAGCCAGGAGGTCAGCAGTCGCGTTGCCGATCTAATTGCGCTGCGTCGAGATTTTCATCGTTATCCCGAGCTGGCCTTTGAAGAGGAGCGCACGGCCGGGATCATTGCCGATCGTCTGCAAAAGCTGGGCTATGATCGTGTTGAGCGTGTAGCCGGGACAGGGGTGGTGGGCGTCCTGAAGGGTGGGGAATCGGGCAGGACACTGCTGATCCGTGCCGATATTGATGCGCTGCCCATCCAGGAGGCCAACGATGTAGATTATCGTTCGCAGGTACCCGGCAAGATGCATGCCTGTGGCCACGATGGGCATACGGCGATTGGCCTTGTTCTTGCCGATATTCTGGCACGGCACCGGGATGTACTCCGTGGGACGGTCAAGTTTGCGTTCCAGCCGGCGGAAGAACGTATCGGTGGGGCACGGCCGATGGTAGAGGCGGGAGTCATGCGTGACCCGGATGTGGATGCGGTCATCGGGCTGCACATCTGGAACGACGAGCCGATTGGGGCAGTGGGGGTGCGTGCCGGGCCGATCTTTGCTAGCGCAGATGAGGTCATTTTTCATGTGCGAGGGAGCGGTGGTCATGGGGCGATGCCCCATCTCAATGTGGATCCGATCGTGGCGGCAGCACAGATTATCACGGCGCTGCAAACGCTGGTAAGCCGGGAGATCGCGCCGTTGAATCCGGCGGTTGTAACCATCGGCATGATCCATGGAGGCACGGCTTTTAATGTGGTTGCTGATGAAGTCGAGATGCATGGTACGATCCGCGCCTTTGCACCTGCGGATCGCGAGCATCTGGTGCGGCGGGTGGCCGAACTGGCGCGGGACGTTGCCCATGGGTTGCGCGCGGAGTGTGAGGTCGAGATCAGGAGCGGTTGCCCTCCGTGCATCAACGATCCCACTATCACCGAAATTGTGCGGCGTGCGGCGGCGGCCACGGTCGGCGAGGCTCATATTGTTGCCGATGCGATGACGACAGGCAGCGACGATATGGCCTACTTCCTGAACAGTGCTCCTGGCTGCTATTTTCTGGTGGGCTCACAGAATCCTGCGAAGGGCTGTACGGCGCCACATCATAGTGCGCGCTTCAACTTCGACGAAGATGTGCTCCCCATTGGTGTAGAGGTGCTCCTGCGCAGCGTGCTGGAGTATCTGGGTTGATCCGGTTGTTCCGCTTATGGCACCAAGCTCTTGTCTATCCCGCGTCCTGCGCAAAGGATGATCTTTTACGGATCGGAGTCTGGTAGTGAAGTGGCTGTGACAGGCTCCAGCGTGTGGGGATCGGTTTGGGGGGGAGTGGATGGGGGTCGCCGTGCCCAGAACAGCAGCAGAAGGAAGCTGAAGCCTGCAGCAATCACCGGCGGATATTCGGGGTTGATGGGGAATCGCCCTTCCAGGAAGTGGATGTAGAAGCTGTTGAGGAAATCGACCACGAACAGCGGCAGGAAGAGCGCAACGATGATGCGCCAGTGGCGACGGAAGAGCAGCGTGAGGATTGCGAGGCCTACCAGGACGGGAATCCATTCGTGGCTCTCGGCATGCATTTTATGAATCAGGCGTTCTACTAACGCCGCGATATTGGTGAGCTCTCCATTCATTTGCGACATTCGGCACCTTCTCTTCTGTTCTCCTGACGCGTATTATACCGTTTGTGCCCCTTTTTAGGAAAGGGGGAGGTGGCCCTCTTAAGCGGGGAAGGGGAGTCCTCTGCGAGGATACCCCAGATGGTCGCAGAAGCTATCCCAGGTTGAATATGATCCTGGTGGTTAGGTGATCGAGGGCTGGCAGCGCGCGCAGCATAGCGCCGAGCAGATTCAGGCGAGCTGGTGCGGCCAGGATGCGCTGCGCGGTCGCTTCGATGCGCAATCGCGGCTGCAAGATGCGCCGGCACAGGCGCTCGTAGGTGGCAAGTGCAGCGGCTGAGCAATCGCCGGCGCGCAGCGCTGCGGCGGCGACCTGTGCGGCCAGGATACCACTGCGCATCGCGTTGAAGATGCCCGCGCCGGTGAGAGGGCTGATGAAGGCGGCAGCGTCGCCGGCGAGGAGCACTCCATCGGCGACAAGACGTCGTGGCACCCAGCCCAGTGCCAGTGGCCAGGTGCGGATGGCGGTGATGGACGCTACGCCATCCAGCAGTGGGCGGGCTGGAGAATCAGGCGCGTGCAAGAGGTGTGTGAGGCGTTGGCGAAGCATCTGTGCGCAGTCAGGACGCTGGTCCGGTGTTATGAGCATGCCGAGGCCGACGTTGGCGTGCCAGCTATCAATAGGAAAGAACCAGCCATAGCCCGGCTGAATTTCATGTGTAAAGTAAAAGTGTATGCGCCCATCGTTGCCCGCCGGGCGGGTGACATAGGCGCGCGTGGCAATGCCGATGCTGTGCGGGCCGGCGGTGTTCTTGAAGCCCGGGCCGATGGATCGGGCGACAAGGGAGTTCCAGCCATCGGCGCCGATGAGGATGCGGGCTGAACAGGTAATGGTCTCGTCACCAGCTATGCCCCGCACGCTCAGCACCGGATCGCCCGGGTGGCGTAGCACGGCAGTGACTTTAAGCTGGCGGAAAGTGACGCCGAGCCGCAGAGCCTGGTGCACCAGGATGGTATCGAAGACTATTCGCGGTACTACGCGGGCTTCCAGCCCGCGCGCTGCGTCAGGTGGGGGTTGCTTGACCTGATTGTTGGCTGTGTGAAGGGCAAAGCCGCGCAGCGGTGGAAAGATGGTGAAGCTCTCGCGGGGCACACCAAGCCTGTAGGTGAGCTGAAGGGCCTGGGAGCCGATAAGGTCGCCACAGGTTTTATCTCGTGGGAAGCTGTCACGATCGAGCAATAATACGGAGATGCCTGCGCGGGCAAGGGTAATGGCTGCGGCTGAACCGGCCGGGCCGGCACCAACGACGATGGCCTGGTATATCATGAGCCCGCGCTTCTTTGCGTTCTAGCAGGATGGAGCCTTTTAGACAGAGATAGGATACCTCTAAAGGGGTACGGATGTCAAGGAGGGTGAATGTCCGGCAGCCATCGTCTGGCTCCGGATCAGCCGCTGGCAGCACAACTTGATCACCTACTGGTTGTCCTGATCATCCTGGTGGCGGCGGGCCAGCCAGCGCTGGATAGAGCGTTCCTGACCCTGGTCAGTGGGCGTGTAGTAGCGGCGGTCGCGCAGGTTCTCGGGGAGGTAGTCTTGCAAGCGCTGATGCGGCGGTCGCTCGGAATCTTCTAAGGGCAGGTCGCGGTAGTAGTCATGCGCATAGCGGTAATCTTTGCCGTAGCCCAGATCTTTCATCAACCGGGTAGGATGGTTGCGCAGATGCAGGGGCACCGGCTCATTCTGGGTCCGGTGGATGTCCTCCAGTACACGGCTATAGGCTCTGTAGAGGGCATTGCTCTTTGGAGCTGTCGCCAGGTATACGACTGCCTGGGCCAGGGCCAGTGCACCCTCTGGCATACCGACGAAATGTACCGCCTGCTGCGCTGCCACAGCGATGAGCAGCGCCTGGGGATCAGCCATACCAACATCTTCGCTGGCGAAGCGGATTAGCCGACGCGCGATATAGAGGGGGTCTTCGCCGGCCTCCAGTATGCGTCCCAGCCAGTAGAGGCTGGCGTCGGGGTCAGAGCCACGCAGCGATTTGTGCAACGCCGAGATGAGATCGTAGTGCTGATCGCCGGCCTTGTCATAGAGGAGTGCGCGGTGCTGGATGGCGTCCTCAACCAGCGTCGGCGTGATCGTTCGCCGGCCGGCAGCATCCACTGGAGCGGCTGTTGCCGCCAGCTCGAGGGCGTTCAGCGCTACGCGGGCATCGCCATTGGCCGCGCTGATCAGGAACTGTCGTGCATCTTCCATCAGCGTCAGCTGGAGCTTTCCCAGCCCGCGCTCGCCATCCGCCAGCGCCCGGTCTAGCAATAGCGCGATATGTTCCTCGGTCAGGGGATGGAGCACGTAGACGCGGCAGCGCGAGAGCAGCGCGCTATTGACTGCAAACGAGGGGTTCTCGGTTGTGGCACCGATGAGGGTGAGGATGCCCCGCTCTACATGGGGCAATATAGCGTCCTGTTGCGCGCGGTTAAAGCGGTGGATCTCGTCAATGAAGAGGATGGTGCGCTGCTTGTTGGCGCGACGGCGCTCTCCAGCTTCTTCAACGGCCTTACGTAGATCAGCGATGCCTGCGGTTACAGCACTCAGGCGAATAAAGTGCGCTCGCGTCAGCCGGGCAATGACCTCGGCCAGCGATGTTTTGCCGCTGCCCGGCGGTCCCCAGAGGATAAGCGAGGGGAGCAGATCAGCGGCGATCGCCTGGCGTAGCGCGCGATGGGGGCCGATGAGGTGGTCCTGCCCCACGAACTCCGCAAGCGTGCGTGGACGCATGCGTGCAGCCAGTGGCGCATCCGATCCGGCTTGGGGCACAGTGAGCGGTGGTGGGGGTTCACCGAACAGCGATGGTTGCTGATTGGCAGCGTCGGTCACATGAGCTCCTCTCAGGCTCCAGATACGTATCACCTGAGTATATTATGGCACAAGTGCCGGTGGGGGAGAGCCGAGAACTCAGAGGCATGTTATGCTTGTCGCGGTCGGGTGAGATCCTAACGCACTGGTTTTTGCGGCGGTTCAATTCTGTGTACCCACTGCTATCTCCTCTTCTTCCATGGGGAGTTGGAGGACAGGGTCTGGTGCTGTCACTTGTAGCTGGCGTGCTGGCCAGGTAAAGAGCAGGGCGATCGCGCAAAGTGCTGCGCCGGCAACCAGCGCTGCCGGTGCACCCCAGGCGCTGGCGAGGCCACCGGTAAACTCGCTGCCGATAGGTGTGGTGCCGACGAAGACTGTAGCATAGACGCTCATGACACGGCCGCGCAAGTGATCAGGGCTGGCGATCTGCAAGCCAGTGTTGGCCATAGCAGTGAAGATAATTATGGCGAAGCCGATACCAGCGATCAGCAACGCCGAGAGCAGCACCCAGCGCGATGCGGCAAAGGCGAACTCCAGTCCGGTGAAGGCGGTCGCTGCCAGGAGCAGCACGCGCATAGAGGGTTGTTTTGCGGCAAAGGCCAGTGTCAGCGCTGCGGCCAGCGAGCCCAGGCCCATGGCTGCCATCAGGAAACCAAAGCCCGATGCTCCGATCTTGAGCACGTCGGCGGCATAGAGCGGAATCAGCACATTGAAATTCATGCCAAAGGTGGCAATGACGCCCACCAGCACGATGATTATGAGCACAACCGGTGTATGACGCACATAGCTTAGGCCTTCACGTAGTTGCTGGATGGTTGATTGGCGTACCGCCGAAACGTGCGGCTGGGCGACCAGCTCTGCCGCGTTGATCAACAGCAGAGCGATGACTACGGCGATATAGCTGAGGCCGTTTAGGAGGAAGAGCGGGGTCACACCAAGCCAGCCAATAAGAAGTCCGGCGATGGCCGGTCCCACCACGCGCGCGGCATTGAACTGGGACGAGTTCAGGGCAATGGCATTCATCAGATCCTCTCTGCCGACCATTTCTACGACGAATGCCTGGCGTGTCGGGGTGTCCACTGCGTTTACCAGACCGAGCAGGGCAGCCAGGATGAAAATATGCCAGATGTGGACGACATGGGCTGCGGCCAGAGCATAGAGCGCGAAGGCGAGGAACATGGCGCTACTCTGTGTTGCCACCAGTACGTGCCGCTTGGGGAGCTTGTCGGCGATGACGCCGCCGAACAGGGAGAACACCAGCACGGGCAAAAATTGGAGTGCGCTAACACTGCCCAGGATAAACGCATTGTGAGAGAGCTCCAGCACCAGCCATGCCTGACCAATGGTTTGCATCCAGGTGCCAATCAGCGAGATAGACTGGCCTGTCCAGAAGAGGCGATAATTGCGGTGGCGCAGTGCCACGAAACCCTGCGCCAGCCCTCCCCCACGATCGTGTGCCGGCTGGCGGTCGTAGGCAAGTTTCTGTCGCAGATGGAGAGTGCTCATGGTATGTCGCTCCGCAGGATAAGGTGATAGGGTGGCCAGGCCACCTACCCGCTAATTGCACCAGCCAGGTCTGGCTTGGGTGTGTGCAGCCACCCGGCCAGCGATAGTAGCGGGTACCTTCTTAGTATACCACGAAAGTTAACGTTAACGTAACAGTACAATATGAATTCGTTCACATCTGGCACCAGGAAGGGGCTCTCTCTGACGTGCTTGGGCTTCGCCTCCTGGCCTTTTGGCCTCGTCCCCATGAGCCATGCGGCACGATGTGGCTGAATGCCAAGCCAGCGCGGATATGTGCCTCAGAATCTTCCCTTTGGGGACTTATAGCTTCCGATTTCATGCCTCTCTGGTGGAATGGGTGAACGGGAGCAGAGTAGCTGGCGAGCAGGTGGCCACTCTCTTGACAAGAGGTTGCAGCGGGGTATATAATTAGAACGTATTTTCTACATAGAGCCCGGAAGGAGGGCGGAATGGAGACGACACAGGAACCGCAGGGGCAGCGATCGTTTAATCCCAATGGGCACCTGATCCGGTTGAAAGATGGGGAATATCTGCCGGTAAAGTGGCGGATCTATTGGTTCCGGCAGGAGTATCCGCATGGGACCATTGAGACGAAGCTGATCGAGTTGAATCGCGAGCGGCAGTTTGCCCTGTTCTTTGCTCAGGTGGGTGATGGTCAGGGGGGGGTAGCCACTGGCTATGGATCGGAGAGTGCCATAGACTTTGCCGATTACATTGAGAAAGCGGAGACCAAGGCGATTGGCAGGGCGCTTGCGGCTCTGGGCTTTGGCACGCAGTTCGCACTTGAGCTGGATGAGGGGAATCGCATTGTGGATGCTCCGGTGGAGCGTTCTGGCTCTGCGCCTTACCGATCTGAAGTGGACGAAGCGAAGGTAGCACCTGGTATGCTGGCTGAGCACAGCGAGCGCGATCTGACTGCTCAGGCGCCAGGCGAGGGTGGTGCGGGTAAGGCGGCGCTTTCCGGGCGCAGCGAAGATGGGGAACCAGCCACAGAGCAGCAGGTGCGCAGCATTCGTAAGCTATGCGCAGCTCTTGGCCGTGCCGAGCCAGAGATGAAAAACCTGAACGCGGCGCAGGCGCGGGCGCTTATCATGCAATTGAGCCGCGAGTATAATCGCGCGCGTCGCGCCAGTTAATCTCATCGCTCCAGGGTACGGTGAGACTTTTGGTGCAGAATATGTTGGCCCCCTTGCCTTGCTTCAGTCCTGTCTCCGCTTCACGTGGAGAGGGTGGATGCGGTCGGAGTGAAGTTGGACCAAAGGAGCACTGTGATGATGCGAACGGATATCGAGCGGGCCGAGCAGCGCGTGCGGCGGAAATGGTTTGACCTGGCCATGGCCGAAGAGCGCCATCAGCCGGTGCATGTGCTGGAGCGCATGTACCGGCAATACCTGGCGGCCATGGATGAGTATGAGCGCTGTCTTGTCCGATGCCAGCGGCGAGCCTCGTGATAGATCTGCCAGCGATGGCGTAGCTCATCCTGTTGACCGGTGAGCTGCGCATTATCCAGAGGCAGGCAGCCGGAACCTGCTCCCGCGCTTGTGTTTTTGTAGGGCTGGTCCTTTCCTGTCCAGGTTGCCGGTGTCTCATTCTGCTGAGGTGTGGGCCTCAGCGAGTTGGGCGACGAACCGGGAGATGAGCTGGCCCACTGTTTCTGGGGTGTCTTCCATGATCAGGTGGCCGGCATGGGGGACGATCTCTAATTGGGCGTGGGGTAGCTCGCGCGCCAGCCGTTGCCCATATTTGAGCGGCGTAATCTGGTCCTGTTCGCTCCATATCACGAGTACTGGCTTCTCGAGCACGCGCAGGTCCGAGGCAACGGAGCGGGAGTATTCGACGTCTAGCTGGCGGATCTGTTGGTAGAGCACCTGCTTGCCCAGCTCGCTGTTCCACTGGTTCACATAATCGTCCAGCACCCGTTGGAAGCGCTCCTGGTTCTGCACGCCAGCCGGCAGGGTGGCACGAAGCTCAGCCAGCACCTGGTCGAGCGGTGTATGGCGTGGTGCATCAGGCTCCTTCCGTTTGACCATATCCGGTAGCGGCCAATCGGGAGCAAAGGCGCGCTCGTAGCAGAGCGCGTTGATGAGCACCATGGCACGCACGCGATCGGGTACAAGGCGGGTAGCGAGCACCTGGGCGACGCCACCACCGAGGTCGAAGCCGACGATCGTCAGGTTATGAAGGTCAAGCTGCCTGATCAGGAAAGTCAGTGCGTCGGCGTGTCCCCAGATAGAGACGTCGCAGACCCAGGGATGGTCGGATAGTCCATAGCCGAGCATATCGGGGGCGATGACCGGCCAGCCCTGAAGGAAGGGCAATACATCACGCCAGGCAAAGTTGCCGATGGGCAGGCCGTGCAGGAGCAGGATCGTGCCATCACGAGGGTCGCCCTCGCCCTGCTGCACATAACTGAGATTGTAGTGGATGACGCGGGCGGTCTCGCGTCGCTGGCCAGGGCGCAGCGCCAGCACGCCCGGCGGGACTGTGGCGGGTGCCGCTGTAGGCTGCGGTCCATTCTTCGCTATCTCGTGCATACCTGTGAGTCCCTCTCTCTCAAAGGTGCACCCATGCGTATCCTGAACAACTACGGCGTACGGAAACGCTGACGGGTTCTGCACGTCAGTATAGCGCATCTGCGCAGCACGGGCAAGCGCGGATGGGCAGGCTGCGCTGGTGCTTGCCGGATGGCCGGCATCATGGGAGTATAGCTGTTTACTGGCGTAGTGTCTGCTCCTGCGCGTGGATGAAGGCGGCAAGGCGGAAGGCGACGCGCGGCGCCGCCTGGTGCAACAGTCCGATGGCCAGATAGGCCGGGATGGTGCGCAGCAGCGGGCGCAGGGTGCAGCGGTACAGTGTTGCCTGAAGAGCGGCGCGCGAGAAGGCCAAATACGCGCGGATCCAGGCGATGCCGTCGCTCAGGGTCAGTGTGCGGAAGGTGAGAGGGAAGATGTGAGGGTAGATGCGCACTGTCCGTAGGAGCAGCCGTGTGTAGTCTGCCCAGGCGATGCGATCGCGGAAGAAGGCGGCGGCTACCTGTTCGCCCAGGTCGTTCAGGGCGCGGCAGAAGACATTGAGGGTCTCGTTGACCTGCTCGGGGCGATTATAGGGATTGGCGATCATGAACTTGCTAAAGGCGCGGGCCAGTGCCGGCACAGCCTCATAGGCGCGAATATGTGCCAGATCGGCGGCACGCAGGCGATTATCACGCAGGGCCAGTGCCAGCAGAGTGGTGATACGCCGCAGGTTGCGTACCGCTGAGCCAAAGCCACAGAAGGTTAGCGGTGATTGCAGCGCTGCAGCGTCACCCAGCGAGATCACGTGGTCGAAAGCTAGTACCTTGCGGTCAGCTTGCCGCAGGGAGGGATTCTTATAGCCTGAGGGAATGAGTCCATAGACTGGCTTGATGATGGTAACGTTCGTTATGTCCTTATAAGTTGGCAGCAGGGTAAAGAACTGCTCGAACAGCTCTAGCAGGTCTACCCGCGTGTCCGCCTCTTTCCCTCCGGGGGAAGATGTCCGGTGAGGCTCATCTAAGTTGACATAATGAAACAGATAAATCGCTACCTGGTCGTCTTTGCCGGGGAAGGTTTCCCAGATGAGCTGCCGGCCATCGCAAGCATCGGCTGTGGTCACCAGGATCTCGCCACGCTGGGGATCAACGGCCAGCGGATCGCCGCCCTGGCGGTAGCCGCGCGCGACTGTCCCTACGGTGGGGCAGACAAGGGAGAACGGTCGCCCACAGTTGAGCTGGCAGGCAACAGGCGATGTAGCGCCCATGCCATCCACAAGCAGTCTTGCGCCATAGTATGCTGTTTTGCCTGCGATGTCGGTAACTTCGACGATCACGCCGCCCGTTGTACTTTCCCGGTTGTGGCGCTTTGGCAACCAGCGGGTGCGATATATGCCTGGCCATCGTCGCTTCTGCTCCGCAGGAGTGTGGGGGCCAGGGGGTGACGTTGGTGCGGTGCTGGCCGAGGTGTGATAGACATAGCAGCGACGGAAGGTTGTCTGGTGGAGGATGCAGTTTGCCGGGTTGGCAGCCAGGATCTTCTGGATGCAGAGGGTGGTGAGCTTATCGGCGTCGACAGCGACATTGAGCACGCCGCGCAGGTGCAGTTCTGCCGGTGGCACCTGGATGTGGTCGGGATAGAAGCGTACAATGCCATCGGTGTATTCGCGCTGGATAATTGATTCCAGTTCTAACGGTGTGAGCAATCCTATGTGCAGAAGCTCTTGGAGCTCGCGCCGGGAGATGTTCCATTCGCGATGCACGGCACCCACTGTAAACCGGTCCATGACCAGCACGCGCATGCCGTAGCGCAGCGTCATGACGGCGGCATTGAGGAGGTTCAGGCCACCGCCGGCGTAGATGATATCAAAGGTGGCCTGTAGATGTAACGCTCCCGACTCCCCTTCCTGAGAAGGGAGGGGAGGTGAGGGCTGGGAGGTGAGCTCCACAACGACGTCGGTGACTGGGCGCCGGCTGGCACTGAGGTGGCGCCAGGTCGTATTCAGCTCGTAGAGACGACGCAGCTCCGCGTCGCCGTTGGGCAGGGTGGCGAACTGTGCCACGGTGCGGGGATAGCGTATACGTAGGTGCTCGCGTAGCGCCTCTGGCGTCAAGTTCTGGCTATCGAGAGGCAGGGCGTAGGTTGACATGGATTATCTCCTGAACTGGAAATTTGCGCTTTTCTCGCAGATACTGTAAGGTGATAGGGGCTATCGGGTCAACTATGGGCAGGTCATGTTCAGACCTTGCCTGGGCAAGCGGGGTAACAATGTAGTGGTTGCTGATGATCGCTGGCTGGTGATCGCTGGTAGGATGTCGGCTTGCTATTCAGGAGAATCTGGCTGTGGAGCTCAAGCGCTTTGACGATATTGGGCGGTATCATCAACGGGTGGCGCCGTTCTTGCTGGCTTATGAAGCGGCACATAATCTGTTGTTAGGGATCTGCTCGACACTTCTCTCTCGGTCTGATTATTATGGGGCGACGCCGTATCTTGCATTGGTCCAGGATGGAGATGCAGTTGTTGCGGTAGCGATCAGAACGCCGCCACACAATCTCGTCCTCTCGCTCATTCCATCCGAGATGCTGAGGGAGCCGGCGTTAGCGTTGCTGGCCCAGGATATCTTTGCTGTCTATGGGCAGCTTCCTGGTGTGCTGGGGCCCCCAGCCATGAGCCGTATTTTTGCAGAGGAGTGGCAGCGTCTGACCGGTCAGTCGTATCGACTCAGCAGGCGAGAGCGTATCTATCAGCTCGATGCCGTTCACCCGGTGGCTGGAGTACCGGGTGTGATGCGCGCAGCGACGGAAGCTGATCACAATCTGCTGGTTCGCTGGATAATAGCGTTCAATCAGGAGGCATTTGGCGGCAGCGACCCGACGGATCCTGAACGGTGGGTAGACCATCATGCGCTTACTTCGCCGACATGCGGCCTCTTTCTCTGGGAGGATGATGAGCCGGTGGCAATGGCCGGCTATGGCGGGCCGACGCCGCATGGTATCCGCATCGGACCAGTCTACACGCCGCCGGAGCATCGGCGCAGGGGGTACGCCAGCGCGTGTGTTGCGGCGCTGAGCCAGCACCTACTCGATAGCGGGCGTCAGTTTTGCTTCTTGTTCACCGACGTTAGCAATCCGACCTCCAACCATATCTACCAGACTATCGGCTATACGCCGATCAGCGATGTGGACGAATATCGATTCGCGCTCTCCGGCTCATGTATGGTTCAGCCTGATCTGTAGCTATCTGGGAGGAGGGAGTTTGCATTACGGGGATAGAGGCAGGGGGGTGAGGATTGTTCCATGGTCTTGCTGCATTCTTCGTTGTTCAGATCTGCCTGGCATCCTGCTGGGGCAGGATGTGCTGTGCTAGAATGTATCGTGTGGGGGAGGTTACATCAAATCCGCTCGGGTGCTGATCGTGGCCTGTCAGCGATAGCGGATGAAGATGTTGCCGCGGAGGAGCGAGAGTATCCTCTATGTCCTCGAGGTTCTGCATTGTTCAATTCTTGATTGGCGAAGGGACATCTGCTTATGACGGAGCAACAGACAGCCTCATCAGATCGCTACGCTCGCCAGCTACTCTTTGCAGGCATTGGTCGCCAGGGGCAGGAGCGGCTGCTGGCTGCTCGTGTTGCTATCATCGGCTGCGGGGCGTTGGGCACCGTGTTGGCGAATAATCTGGCCCGCGCGGGCGTTGGCAGGCTCTTGATCGCTGACCGCGACTATATTGAGCTCAATAACCTGCAACGCCAGGTGCTCTTTGACGAAGATGATCTGCGCCAGGGTCTGCCCAAGGCGGTCGCCGCCGTGTCCCGACTTAAGCGGATCAACAGCGGGATCCAGCTTGAGGCGCTGGTCGAGGATATCAACGCTGAAAACATTGAAGATATTGTTGCCGGGGTGGATCTGGTATTAGATGGTACTGATAACTTTGAGACGCGCTATCTGATCAATGATGCCTGTGTCAAGGCGGGCAAGCCGTGGATCTATAGCGGGGTCATTGCGTCCTATGGTGTTACGATGAACATTCTGCCCGGTGATACCTGTTGTCTGCGCTGTGTCTTCCCGGAGATGCCGCTGCCCGGCACGACACCTACTTGTGACACGGCCGGCGTGCTCAATGGCGTCGTTGGCGCGATTGCCAGTATAGCCTCTACTGAGGCGCTCAAGCTGCTGGTGGGCAGCGGGAAGGTGCGCCGTAGTATGCTGTGGATGGATCTGTGGGAGAATGCGAGCGATCAGGTGGAGATTCCACGTCAGCCGGATTGCCCGACCTGTGGAGAGCGACGCTTCGAGTTTCTGGAGACGCTGGGCGAGCAGCGCAGCACAAGCCTCTGTGGACGCGATGCCGTGCAGGTGCGCCCGGCAGGTCGTGAGCGCGGCAGGCTGGTATTGGCGCAGCTTGCCGAACGTCTGCGCCCGGTCGGTGAGGTGAGCTATAATGATTTCCTTCTGCGCTTCCGTGTGAATGGCTATGAGTTCACTGTCTTCCCTGATGCCCGTGCCATCATCAAGGGTACTGATGATCAGATGCTGGCACGATCGCTCTATGCCCGCTATATTGGGGCATAGAGCAGCGCCAGCCGCTGGACAATACCAGGGCCACTGACATCGGGTCTCATTTCTGGCTGCCTGTTTGTATCTCATGTGCTATAATATGGGGCATCCTGGTAACTCGCTAAGAGGAATCCTTTTGGGAAGTTGGTGACGAAAATGGCGGAGAAAATATTGGTGTGTGTGGCCTGGCCCTATGCCAAGACCTCAACCCATGTCGGCCAGATTGCCGGTGCTTATTTGCCGGCTGATACATTCGCGCGGTATCACCGCCTTGCTGGCAATGAGGTGCTGATGGTCTCTGGTAGCGATGAGCATGGCACGCCCATTACGGTGGAGGCCGATCGTGAGGGTATCAGCCCGCGCGAGTTTGTGGCACGCTATCACGCCGAGCTGCTTGAGATCTGGCGCCGCCTTGGTATATCGTTCGATATTTATACAGAGACTGGTACACCCAACCATTATCGGGTCACACAGGATTTCTTCTTAAAGCTGCTGGAGAAGGGGTATCTATTCAAGCAGAGCATGGAGTCGCCCTACTGCCCGACAGATAGGCGTTTTCTGCCGGATCGCTATATCGAGGGCACCTGTCCCTACTGTGGTTTCACGCAGGCGCGGGGAGATCAGTGCGAGAATTGTGGACGCACGTTGGATCCGGCGCAACTGATCAATCCGCACTGCCGTCTATGTGGAAGTAGGGAAGCTCCGTTAGAATTTCGGCTTACCGAGCATTTTTTTCTGGATCTGCCGCAGTTTCAGGAGCGGCTGGAGCGCTGGCTGATGACAGATAAAGAGCACTGGCGTCGTAACGTGCTCAACTTCGCGCTCAACTGGGTTCGCGAGGGGCTGCAACCGCGCGCGATCACCCGCGATCTTGACTGGGGTGTCCCGTTGCCCATCGAGGGTTATCCTGATAAGCGCATCTATGTCTGGTTTGATGCGGTCATTGGTTATCTCTCGGCGACGATAGAGTGGGCAGCACGACAGGGGCGGCCTGATGCCTGGAAAGAATGGTGGGAATTGCGCGCAGATGGTACGGCTCCATCGCGCTCATATTATTTCATCGGCAAGGATAATATCCCATTTCATACCATTATCTGGCCAGCGATGCTAATGGGCTATGGGAATCTGGCGCTACCCTACGATGTGCCGGCCAATGAGTATATGACAATGGGTGGCTCAAAGGCTTCCAGTAGCCGTGGCAATGTGATCTGGACACGCGATGTACTTGATCAGTACGATGTGGATACCCTTCGCTATTATCTTTCGATCACTGCACCAGAGAGCCGTGACACTGATTTCACGTTCGAGGAGCTAATCCGCCGCAATAACGATGAGCTGGTGGCGACCTATGGCAATGTTGTGCACCGGACGCTCAGCTTTCTCCAGAGCCGCTTTGATGGGGTGGTCCCTGAGCCAGGCTTATTGACCGGGGACGATGAGGCAATGCTGACGTGCGTTCGCGAGGGCTTCGACCGCGTAGGTGCGTCCATTGCCACCTGCCATATGAAGGAGGGTTTGCAGGAGGCAATGGCGGTTGCCCAGGAGGCCAATCGCTATCTGGACCGCCAGGCGCCCTGGAAGCAGGTGAAGGTGGACCGTGCACGCGCCGGGACGGTCCTCTATGTGACTATCCAGGTGCTCAATGGGTTGAAGACGCTGCTCTGTCCTTACCTGCCTTTCTCATCGCAGCGGTTGCACGAGTACCTGGGCTTTAGCGGGGATGTGAATGCTGGCGTCTGGGAGTTACAGCCGGTTCCGGCTGGGCGCCGGCTGCCTGTGCCCGCGCCGCTTTTCAGCAAATTGGAGCCAGCGGTGCCGGTGGGATGATAACTGATTCTCAGAACTGTTGAACCAGCAGGGACACGAAGGATAGAACGTTGGGCTGTCTTCGTGTCCCTGCCTGTCTTGCGCAGATCAAGCCTCATCAGCATTGTCTCTGGCAGCGGGCATGCGGGAGCCGCGCAGGCCCTCACCCGGCAAACGGTAACGACAAATTCGGCTGCACATCCAGGTCCAGGCGGTGTTGCTCACCCAGCCGAAAATGGAAGTAGGCGGCAGCGGCAATCATTGCCGCGTTGTCGGTGCAGAACTCGACAGGTGGGTAGGACAGTGGGATACCTAGGGGCTGTAGCTCGCGCTCGATGCGGGCGCGTAGTGCGCGGTTTGCAGCGACGCCGCCGGCGAGGAGCACGTGCGCTACGCTATACGCTTCTGCTGCCTGGCGTGTCTTGGTTGCCAGCACATCCACGACCGATTCCTGGAAGGCCGCGGCCAGATCGGTGATCGAGAGGCCTCCTTTGCTGGCTGCCTCCGCTCCGGCACGCCAGTGCTGGCTACTGCTGGCTCTGGTGGAATGATAGCCGGGGTCTGCTCCTTGCACCATGTGCAGCACAGCCGTTTTGAGGCCACTAAAGCTAAAGTCGTAGGTGCCACGCAACCAGGCGCGCGGCAAGTGATAACGGGGGCGCATATTGCGTAGTTTTGCGGCGGTACGCTCGATTGCCGGGCCACCGGGGTAGCCCAGGCCAAGGATGCGAGCGACTTTGTCGAATGCTTCGCCGGCAGCATCATCGCGTGTGCGTCCGAGCAGTTTGTAGCTGCCGTGGCGGTGCATCAAGACGAGCTCGGTATGGGCACCAGAGATTACCAGGCAAAGGGCCGGAAAGCGCGGGTCCCCTTCGCGCCAGTCTAGCGCCGGGTCTGCTGGCTGATCGCCCGGTGATGCCGCAGTAGAGGACTCTGCCTGGCGGATCCAGTTGGCGTAAATATGTGCCTCCAGATGGTTAATACCGATAAACGGGAGGTTCCAGGCCAGTGCCAGGGCTTTGGCAGCGGTCAGTCCGACCAGGAGCGAGCCAGCCAGGCCGGGTCCATAGGTGGCGGCAATGCCGCTGAGATCGTGCCGATTTACGTTAGCTTGCTCCATGGCAGACGCGATAACTGGAATGATCGCTGCCAGTTGCTGGCGCGAGGCAACTTCGGGTACCACGCCGCCATAGCGCTCATGGATCTCTGCCTGTGAGGCGACGACGTTTGCTAGCAAGAACCGACCATCGCTGACGACGGCGGCGCTGGTCTCATCACAGGAGCTTTCGATACCTAAAAGTAACATATTCAATTATTCTTCTTGTTGCAGACGTCGATATAAAGCTGCTTTCAGCTCATTGTAGCGTGGCAGGTAGGATGGTGAATGGATCTCTTCTGTCCACATAATTAGCGCATCCTCACCATTATCGCTGTAATAGCGATGACGGATGCCGGCTTCGCGAAAGCCGTATTTGCGATAGAGGTTCTGGGCGGTGTAGTTGCTGACGCGAACCTCCAGGGTGATCCATTTGGCACCGATCTCGTAACCGATGTCAATGAGGCTGGTAAGCAGGAGCTCGCCCAGGCCGCGCCGTCGATAGTCAGGGTGTACGGCAATGGTAGTGATATGCGCTTCATCCACCATGAGCCAGAGGCCAGCAAAGCCAATGATTGAAGCAGAGGCGGCTGATATGCTGGATGTGGCCGGCTTCGCAGGTAGCAGCGAGAGCGGGAATATACGGCGTGGGCGTTCACTCTCAACCGGAGTAGCTGGCTCCTGTTGGGGTAACAGTCGGGAATCGCGCAGCACAATATAGCGTGCCCAGCGATTGTCCTGAAGCTCCTTGCGGTAGGCGCTTGGTGGCCATGTAGCTGGATAGGAGAGCTTTTCGATCTCAATGACGCGTGGCACATCGGCCATCGTCATCGGTTCAACGACATAACGCACCTTTCTCCCTCCCTATGCATTAGAACGGAGGCGGGGAGTCGCTTGTCTCATTTCGTCAGTTTGCTGGCGTTGCCCTGTGGGCTCAGAGCCTGGAAGCGGTTGTTTTTTGCTTGCGGTGATCGCCGGGCGCCGCAAGTAGAGGGGCTCGAGTGTCAGCGGATCATCGGTCTGGCCGCGGCGTAGTCGTTGCTCAGCCAGTGTTGCCAGTACGCTTGCCCGCCGCATATTTACTGCGGTGGGCAAGAGCACGGCGCGATGGCCCAGGAGCTGGTGTATGAGCGCACGAGTGGTCTCATGCATCTCCCCGCAAAACAGCGTATGTTCGCCAGCCATTGTTGCCAGCTCTGCTGGAGTTGTCAGCATATAGTCCGTTGAGCGAGCCCAAACGCGTGACGAGTCATCAGGCAGCAGGAGCCAGGTTTCGCGTGGCGGGTGCTCCATAGCTGCGAGCTCTGCTGCGGTCGTACGGTAGTAGCCGGCAGCATAAAGTTCGCCACGCCCGGCTTCTTGTACGGCAAAGATAGGGCGATCGGCTGCCAGGTGTGCATAAGCCAGAACATCGAGCCCACAGATGCCTATCAAAGGCACACTCAGTCCGAATGCCAAAGCCTTTGCTGCAGTGACGGCAACGCGAATGCCGTTGAACGAGCCAGGGCCGATCGCTACGGCAATAACGCTGACATCGGCCATTGTTCGGTTGCTGGCTGCCAGGATCCACTGGATGCTGGAGAACAGGGCTGTGCCATGGTTTTGCCCGACCTGCCAGGAATATTCACCGAGCACTTCGTGCCCGGTGGCAAGGGCAATGCTTGCCATGTGTGTTGAAGTATCTAATGCCAGTAACATAGCTATCAATAACCGGTCATTATGCCCACCAGGCGCCATGCTGGCGGTGGGGCTGGATGGTTGTCAAGCGAGCCTCAATGGGCATAGGCGGTGCGTTGCAACATTTTGAGCATCTGCGTATATATGGTTCCATATGCCTGAAAGACCAGGCCACGTTTTGTATCGCTGATGACTTTCAGGCGGATGCGCAAATGTTCTGCTGGCCAGATGCCCTCGGCTTTATGTGCCCATTCTACCACACAGACTCCTTGTCCATAGAAGTAGTCTTCGAACCCCAGTGTCAGCACCTCGTTTGGGTCGTCGATCCGGTAGAGGTCGAAATGGTAGAGCGGTAACCTTCCGCCCCGATATTCTTTGAGGATCGTAAAGGTCGGGCTATTGACGATATCGGGGATGCCTAATCCTTGAGCGATGCCCTGGGTAAAGACGGTCTTGCCTGTTCCCAGCTCTCCATCGAGCAAGATGAGTTCCCCGCCGGACAGCAGCTCGCCCAGACGCGCACCGAGGCGTTGTGTCTGGGCGACGCTATGGCTGATAATATCGAGCGATACGGGCGCTACTTCCATTGATCTATCCATAGGGTTGGTGCTCTTAACGGAGCTTGGTGCCACAGTGGCGGCAATAGAGTGCTTTTGCCCGTACTGGCGAGGCACAGGTGGGGCAGCGAATGATCTGGTTCCCGTCGTCGGGTGGTCTGGATGCCTGCCCGTTTACAGGCGGTGGTGTGGGCGCAGGTGCACTGAAGCGTGTCTCGTAGCTTTCCGCCTTGATACTGGTGAGCTGCGCGTTGTGGGCATCAATCTCGTGCGCCAGGCTATCAAGCTGCCGACAAAGATCGACCAATTCTGGTTCGCTGAGTGCATTGCGGCGATAGAGCTTGAGCGCTGCGGTGCGTAGCTGTGCCGTTATTTTGTCTTGCTGCTGGTAGAGCGCGTCAATCTCGGCCTGTTTTGCGCTCATGCGCAGGCGCTTCTCTGCTTCCCATCCAGCACGGCTGACCGCTTCACCGATGCTACGCTTGGCCGAATCAAAGAATTCGTTCATGAGCTCCTCTCTCGGTAGATTTCTCTCCTGACGTTGGGTGATCTGTCACCCGCTGGTAACGCCTGATCCGGAAGCTCTGATGATGTCTGGTGCCGGCGAGACGCTCATGCTTCATTGCTGATTCCCAAGGATGAGCGTGTCACTCTCTCATCGTGCAAGAGCATTATCGGCATCATGGGTGCATATCGTTGATGGCTGAGCGGAAGATACGCACTTCCTGTACGTGCCCTGCTGGAGAGAGTTGCACGGCGACGACATCAATGCGCCAGGCCACATCGCCGATGTTGTGCGCTTCGAGGTATCCCAGCGCGACCTCCAGGAGTTTCCGGCGTTTATGAGCGGTCACAGCCTCTTCAGGCAGTCCGAACGCCGTACCACGCCGTGTCTTAACCTCTACGAAGACCAGTGCGTCTGCGTCCTTAGCGACGATATCGATTTCGCCGAAGAGAGAGCGGTAGTTCAACTCGCAGATGTGATAGCCGTGCCGTGCCAGCTCTGCTACCGCCAGCCGTTCACCGGCACTGCCCAGATTAGAGCGGGCTGTTCTTGCTGGTGTGGTGACGGCTGCTCTGGTGGTTGGCGTCGCGCGAGAGACGCTGTCAGATATCGGCCGTCTATCACTGGAGTTGTTCACACGCTCAGCTCTCTCTCTGCGGCTTTTTCCATTATACACTAGATATTATAGCACTGGATAGGATAATGCTGTCCGGCTTGATGAGACCAGGTGTAAGTAGAGAAGAGACCTCCTGATGCTGAGCAGATATGATAAACTATCTGCTCAGCATCAGGAGGTCTGGAGTTGCCTCTATTTTGCCCCGAAATCTGGGGGAGCTCCTGTTAAACAACGGATGCACGTTTTAGGCCACCGCCAGGAGGGAGAGCGGGTAAGTTATTTCTCCTGTCTCCATTCCTGTGGTTTGCCCCTTGAGAAAAACGTGCAGATAGGATGCTGCTTCTTTAAGAAGCACATCAATGACTCTGACAGGCGATTAACTGCGCAGTCGCTCGGCAATGCTGGGCTGGCGCAGCTTTGCCAGGGCCCCGGCCTCGATCTGGCGGACGCGTTCGCGGGTGATGCCAAGCTGGCGACCTACCTGCTCGAGGGGATACGTATGTCCGTTGCCGAGGCCGAAGCGCAATTGCAAGACCAGTTGCTCACGTGGGGTGAGCACTTCCTGGAGCACCTCGCGCACCTCTTCTTTCATGGTGCGGACGGTAGCAGCATCCTCTGGCGATTGGGAGGCCTCATCGGCCAGCACATCGCCCAGCTCCTGTTCTTCGTCCTCGCCGACAGGTAACTCGAGAGAGATAGGTGTACCTGGTGCTGCTTCCAGCTCGTGGAGTCGGTCTGCGGCAATGCCGACGGCTTCCGCCAGTTCCTCGGGAGTGGGATCACGGCCCAATTCTTGTACCAGGCGCTGGCGTTCACGGCGCACACGATTGAGTGCGGTGTTGACGTAGACCGGCAGGCGGATGGCGCGGCCTTTATCAGCGACCGCGCGGCTGATTGCCTGGCGGATCCACCAGGTCGCGTGGGTGGAGAAACGATGGCCGCGACGCCAGTCGTAGCGCTGGACGGCGCGCATTAAGCCAATGTTCCCCTCCTGGATAAGGTCGAGCAAGCTGAGCCCACGGCCAACGTACCGTTTGGCGATGCTCACGACCAGGCGCAGGTTCGCGAGGACGAACATCTGGGTGGCTTCCGGATCACCGCGCTCGATCCGCTGGGCCAGCTCGATCTCTTGCTCATGGGTGAGCATCGGCACGCGGCCAATTTCGCGTAAATAGGCGGTAATGGAATCGACCTCGGCCGCCTCGCCGCGCTCCGCTGCACGCGCCAAGCGCTCAGCGCGTGTCAGATGCTCTTCGCTTGCATCTCCGAGGTCTGGCAGTTCTGTCACCGGCAGAGAATCAGTCTCAAGCGCGTGCAATTCTTCCTCCAGTTCCTCGTCTTGCTGAATCTGCTCTTCTTCTTCAGCATCTTCGACGATATCTATATCTTCGGCTAACAACTGATCGACAGTGTTATCCACGTCTTCCGGTTCCAATGTTTTAGCAGGCATATCGTTCTGCTGCTCAGGATCATCCTCGTATTGCTGGACATCATTGGTGGGGTAGCGCTGTTGTTCCAGCGCTACCGCGAGTTGCTCACGTCGCACGTAACCCTTCTGGCGGCCTTCGCTGAAGACGCGTTCCAGGGTTGGTGTCCTCGTTTTCCGAGACATAGGCATAGACCTTCTGCAGCAAAATCAGGAGAAACCTGCGAATACTTCTTCTCTTAGATTATAACATACCCCAGCAGGGTATTATACCATTGCTGTCAACCCTTCTTCCTTAGGGTACCTGGCATTGAAGGCACAGAGCTCACGTGAAGAGCTCGGCCATGAGCCGGCACCGCAGGTGGGGGTATCAGCACAATTATATTACGAACAGACCTGCCCTCAGGTGACAGGAGAGTTACCACACATTGCATGCATAAACGGTGCCAAACTTCGGCAAGTTTGGTGGTTTGCACAATCGTTTTGTGGATGAGAAATAAAAAGCAGGCTGGCTGGTCTGCTGAAGGAGCCCGGCCAAACCTGCTTATAGGGTGGGATTGCATACGAACGGTGCGCAATTACCTGGATATTATCGAGGGAGAGAGAGCAAGCCGCTCGATCATTAGGACGGCTAGGCTGAGCCCGTTGCCGGGCGTACACCGGCCGCCTATGGACCAGGTAGTCTGCCTGGGATCTTCGCCCCTTGGGGGGCGGGAAGACTCATCTTGGGG
>Ga0209012_1000592_pt1 | contig 48102 bp, 40 predicted proteins | sample RS3BMetagenome_FD_184735 | JGI IMG/M metagenome (GOLD analysis project Ga0209012, IMG submission 184735) | Ferric oxide microbial mat and aquatic microbial communities from Rainbow Spring, Yellowstone National Park, USA - RS3B (SPAdes) (version 3) ...
CACAGAACGCCGACGACGAGAAGGAGCCGACCGGCGCGACCGGGACGCCGTCGGCGAGCGGGGGCGGCGTCGGGAGCGCCGGGGCCCCCACCGTCCGGTCGGTCACCGCCGCCGCCACCAGGACCAGGGCGACCACGGCCACGACGGCCAGGCGCCCCCGGGTGGGACGCGGCTGCCCGGAGCGGCGGCGCGACTGCCGGGAGCGGGGGGGCGGTCCGCTCGTTGCCGGCTCGGCCCCGGCATCGCTCACGGCGCGGTCCTTTCCCCGCCGGGCCGGCGGGCGGCCGCCCCGCTCCTGCGGCGTCGACCGGAGGGGCGGTCCGGACCGGTCCCGGACGGCTCCGGGTCCGGCCGATGGCTCCGGCGTCGGCCCAGCAGCACAGCCGCCAGCAGCAGCCAGAGGGCCACCTGGAAGACGACGCCCAGCGGGGCGAGCGGGCTCCCGTCGAACCGGAGGGTCTCCTCCCCCGGCGTGGTCACCCGGTACTGCGCGGCCCACCCGTACGAGGGACGGCGCGCCGAGACGGTGCCCCGGGACGAGACCAGGCTCCACCGTCCCGCCGGGGCCAGCGCCGCCAGGACGGTGCCTCGAGGGACCGTGCCCCGGTAGGAGCGCGCGCCGGCCGCCCCGGCGAGCACCGGGATCGCGCCCGGCACGATCCGGGTGCCGGGGGCCGTGGCAAGCACATCCGGGACGGCGGCGGAGGCGGCGGCGGCAGCCTGGGGGGAGCCGGCCGGTGCCGCGGCCCGCACCGGGAGCCAGTCCGTGTTCTCGTACACGGTGATCCCGGCCTCGGTCAGGGTGGGCGCCAGGTCGAGCTGGCGGGTGAGCGCCGGCTGCAGGTCACCGGGCACCGGGTAGGGGGTCGGGCTCTGGACGGTCGGGATGACCGGGGCGAGGGCGGTGACCACCACCACGTACCGGACCCCGGCCGGTGCCAGCAGGGTCCCCAGCCGGTCGGTGCCGCCCGCCCGGGCCAGGTCCACCGCCGCCGCCAGCTGCCCGGCGGGACCCGGGGAGGCCGGGCCCCACAGCCACCGGGCGTCCGGGGTCCCGTCCACGGACGTGGTGTAGGCGAGCCCATCCCCCGCACCCCACGAGCCGACGCCGAGGGCGCGCGCGTCCCCCAGCCACAGCACCCGGAACGCCCCCCGGCCGGCCTGTCCGTGCATCCACGACAGCGCCTGGTCGAAGTCGTTGGACGGCAGGTCCCAACGGCCGGGCAGGGCGGACACCACGGTGGGGAACGCCCCGAGCACCACCACGACCGCCGCCGCCACCGTGACGACCTGGCGCCACCCGAAGACGGACGCCTGCAGGTCCTCCTCGAAGGACACGATGCCGAGGCCGATGGCCAGCGCCACCGCCACCGCCGCCGGGCCCAGGAGCACCAGGGGATCGACGGCCAGGCCACCGATCCATCCCCGGGCGACGACCCACGCCGCCACCCAGAACACGAGCGCCAGGCCCCAGAGGCGGACGGCCCACGAGAACCGCTCGCCGCGGGCCAGGAGCAGGGGGGCCAGGGCGGCGACGGCGAATCCCCAGGTGAGCCGGGAGTCCCCGATCGGACCGCTCGAGAACCGCAACAGGTCCCCCCACGACGGGGCCCCCGAGGGCGGCGTCGCCACGCCGAAGACCGTGAGCGACGAGTGCCCGGCGGCGACGACACCGACCACCCAGGGCAGGCACAGCACGACGGCGACCGCGGTGGCACCCAACGACAGCCAAAGTGCCCGGAACGCCGGTCGGATGCCTCCGAACGGGAGGGACCACACGCCGACGGCCAGGCCGGACCCCACCACCACGAACGCGGCGGCCGGCACGAACGACACCAGAACGGCCTCGAGCACCCCGAGGAGGAGGACCTTCCGGACGGTCGGGTGCAGGAGCCGGCCAGGGGCCCGGACCCTGTCGGGTCGGGCGTAGGGGGCGATCCCGGTCGCCCGGAACAGGTGCTCGAGGACCCACGGCGTGCCGGCGTAGACGGCCAGCGCGTCCAGCCGGCCGAGCGCGAGGGCGTCGTAGGGGAGCGGCAGGGCCAGGTAGACCACCGCCGCGACCAGGGCGGCGCGGGCGGAGCCGAACGGCCGGGCCAGGCGCCCCACGCCCCACGCCCCCAGGGGGAGACAGGCGAAGAGGAGCACCTTCTGCGTCAGCCCCATGGCACCCAACAGCACGGTCCCGACCACGCCGATCAGGGCGAAGGCCGGCGTCGCCGGAGCGGTGGACCCGACCGCGGTGGGATGCCACCCGGCGGCGAACTGGCCGAACACCGCACCCCACGACGGGAACGGGACGAACTGACCCACCACCGGGATCGGGCCGACCAGGAGCCCCCGCGTGCCGAAAAGCAGCACCACCGCCACCACCGACCAGGTGGCCAGGCGGGCGCCGGCGCCCACCCGGCCCTGGGGCCGGCTCGGGACCCGGCGGGGCCCCGGGCCGGGAGTGCCCGTACCGGGCCTCCGGTCGTCCGCCCCGAAACCGGGCACGGCGGCCGCCCCCCCGCCTCCGGCCTCCGCCGGCACCGGGTCGGGGCCGGCGGCCCGGAACCCGTGCTGGACCAGCTGGCGGAGGAAGGTGGACAACCGGGCGCTTCCTCCCACCTGCAGGGTCCGGATGTCACGGTCGCTCACCCGCCGATGGGCCCGGACCGCGGCCCGCCGTGCCCGGATGGCGCCGACCTGCCGCAGGTTCCAGCTCCAGGCGCGCCACAGCGCGCGCGCCCGGGCGCGGTTGCCGGCCAGCAACGCCACCGCGAGCTCTCCTGCATTGAGGAGCACGATCCGCGGCAGCAGCCGCAGCAGGGAGGTCGTGCTGTAGCAGACGAGCATCACCCGCAGCTCGTGCCGTCGCTGCAGCTCCTGGAGGGTGACCGGGGAACCGCCGGGGCCGGGGCCGACCAGCGTGCCGGCGAGCACCCGGGAGCCGCTGGCGAGCTCCTCGCGGTGACGGACCCGGGCGTCGGGGACGACCACGATCCGGGCGCCCGCCACCTGCGCCCGCCAGCAGAAGTCCAGGTCCTCCCCCATCGCCACGATGGCCGGGTCGAACCCACCCAGCTCGTCGAACAGGTCGGCCCGCACCAGGGTGCACCCCCCGGGGGCGACGAAGATGTCCCGGACCGCGTCGTGCTGTCCATGGTCGATCTCGCCGGGGTGGACCCGCTCGCCGACGGAGCCGCTCCTGTCCACGGTCATGCCCACATGGAGCAGGCGCGCGGGGTCGTCCCAGCTGACCACCTTGGGCGCCACCACCCCCGCGTTGGAGCGGAAGGCCTCTTCGACCAACAGATGCACCGCGTCGGGCTCGAGGGCGACGTCGTCGTGGCAGAACAGGTAGTAGGCCGCCCCTTCGACCATCGAGGTGACCTCGTCGCACGTGGGCCCGAACCCCCGGTTGACATCGAGGTGGCGGACGAACGCGGCCGGCAGCACCGCCGCCACCCGGCCGGTCAGCTCGTCGGCGTCCACCGGGTCCCCGGCGTCGAGGACCAGCACCGACATCTCGCCGTAGTCCTGGGATCGGAGCGAGGCCAGCGTCTCCTCGAACCACGGACCGGGATCGTGGGCGACGACGACGGCGACCACCGGCGGTGCCAGCGTTTCCATCAGGCCAAGAGGCTACCGGCCCGGATGGACCCCACAGAACCCGGTCCGGCCGCAGGTCCCACCCGCCGCTCCCGTGCGGCACGGCAAGTGCTTGCAAATGTTTATCTTTACGTATACACTAGTAACCATCAGCTACTGGTGGCAGCGCCGGCACCACCCGGAGACGGGATGGGACGACGGTGCGCCACCGCAACCGCAGGAGGGCACCATGCCAGAGTTCACCATCCCGGAGTTCAACACTGACCTCACCAGGGCCGTCCAGGATCTCGCCAACGTCGCCCGCGACGCCACCTATGTCGCCATCGGCGCCGGGGTCATCGGGTTCCAGAAGGCCCAGGTTCGGCGCCAGGCGCTGATCAAGCGCCTCGGTGACCCCACGATCGACCTCGAGGGACGCCTCCAGGGCGTCCGCTCCGACCTGACCGGAGCGGTCCACACGGTCGACGCCACCGTGGAGGACCTGATCCTCAAGGTGGAGGCCGCCTTCGCCCCGCTGGAGGACCGCCTCCCGGCTCCGGCTCGTGACCTGGCAAGGCAGGCCCACGCCCAGGCCAGGGAGGCCCGGACCCAGGTCCGGAGCAGGGTCCTCGCGGTCGCCGGCTGACCGCACCCCTCGCACCGACGGAACCCCTTCCCCCCCCGGGGGTTCCGTCGGTGCGGCCTCGCCCCGCACCGGGGCGCAGGCCGACAGGACCGGCAACCAGGTCCCCCGCACGACGCCCCGCACCCCTGCGGGGCGTCGTGCGCGCCCGGGGTCCGCGCTTTACCCGACGGTCTCCCTCCAGGACGCCAGCACGTCGGCCAGGGTGCGCTCCAAGGCGATCTCCGGCTTCCAGCCCGTCGCCCCTTCGAGACGGGACGGGTCGCCCCGGAGCACCGGTACCTCCACGGGGCGCAGCAGCGCCGGATCGGGAGCGAGGGTGAGGGACGTGCCCGCCAGCGACAGCAGGCGCTGTGCGATCTCGTCGATGGAGACGTCGTGGCCGGAGCAGACGTTGTAGACCGTGCCCGGTTCCCCCGACTGGACCAGCAGGCGGTAGGCGCGCACCACGTCCCGCACATCGGTGAAGTCACGCCGGGCCGAGAGGTTCCCCACCGGGATGGACGACGCCCCGGCACGCTCGGCCTCCACGATCCTCTTGGCCAGGGCGGCCACCGCGAAATTCGGCGTCTGGCCCGGGCCGATGTGGTTGAAGGGCCGGACGGTGATCGCGTGCTGGCCATGGCCGTGGTACGCCTGGCTCACCAACGCCTCGGCCGCCAGCTTGCTGGCGGCATAGGGCGTGAGCGGGGCCAGCGCCGCGTCCTCGCCGATCGGCATGCGGGACGGGTCGGCGACCGCCCCGTACACCTCGGCCGAGCTCGTCACCAGCACCCGGGGGTCCGAGCCGCACTCGCGGGCGGCAGCCAGGAGCACACCGGTGCCCAGCACGTTGACCCGGAGCACCTCGAGCGGCTCGTCCCACGACCGGCCGACGTGGGTCAGCGCGGCCAGATGGTAGATCGCCTCCGGGGCCGCCGCACGCAGGGCGGCGAGCACCGCCTCCGGGTCGGTGATCTCGACCTCCCGGTCGATGACGACGACCTCGTCGCCGATCTCACGGAGATGGGCAGCGAGCCAGTGGCCCACGAACCCGCGGCCGCCGGTGATGAGGGAGCGCACGTCGGGTCACCCTACCGGGTCGCGACCGCCGCTCCCGACGCCGCCCGTCAACCGCGGCTCCCCGCCGCCGCCCGGTAGGCGTCCACGTGCCTGGCCGCGCTGGCCGCCCAGGTGTGGCGCGCGGCGATCTCCCGGCCGAGACGGCCGCGCTCCGGGTCGGCACCGCCGCCCGCCAGGACCCGGTCCAGCACGTCCGCCAGGGCGGCGGGGTCGCCGGGAGGCACCAGGAGGGCGGCGGCACCCGCCACCTCCTCCATCGCCGTCCCCGACGTGGTGACGAGTGGAGCTCCGCAGGCCAGCGCTTCGAGAGCGGGAAGGCCGAACCCCTCGTAGAGCGCCGGGTAGACCACGGCGGCCGCGGTCCGCAGCAGCGCCGGCACCGCACCGTCGGGCACGTACCCGGTGCGCACCACCCGGTGGGCGCTACCGCTCGCCGCCACCGCTTCCTCGACGGCCCGGCTCCCCCACCCCGGACCGCCGGCCAGCACCAGGAGGGCGTCGGGATGTCGCCCGGCCACCCGGGCGAACGACCGCACCAGCGTGGGGACGTCCTTGCGGGGCTCGAGGGTCCCCACGCACACGAGGAACGGTGCACCGGCGCCGAGCCGCGGGTCGAGGCCGGCCAGCACGGCGGCGTCGGCTCCGGGCTCCGCCTCCACCGGGGAAAAGCGCGAGGTGTCGACGCCGTGGTGGGCCACCACCACCTCGGCCTCCACCCGGCACCACCGGGCCAGCTCGCGCGCGGTCGCCCCGCTCGGGCAGACGACGACCGCCGCACGGCGGGCCGCCACGCGGATCGCCCGCCGGAACAGGTGGACCTTGGACCGCTCGTGCCAGGCCGGCGATTCGAAGAAGCTCAGGTCGTGGACGGTCACCACCGCCGGTACGGGGGACCGCTCCGGCATGGTGTAGTGCGGACCGTGGTGCACGGCCACTCCGGCCCGCCGCAGGACGCCCGGCAGCCCGACCTGCTCCCAGGCCAGCCTCAGGGGCCGGGAGCCGGGGGCGGTCGCCAGCACCTGCGAACGGGGCGCCAGGCTCCGCCACCGGTCCGGGTCGGCCGCACGGGCCACGACCACCAAGTCGATGTCGGGGCGATCGGCGAGGGCCCCGGCCAGCCGGAGGGTGTACTGGCCCGCGCCCGCCGGGAGCGTCGGCACCGCCGTGACGTCGAGCGAGACGCGGAGCGCCCCGGGGGGACGACGGCGCTCATCCATGGCGTCCCCCCCGTGGTTCGGCGCCGCTCCGGCCCGCGGGCGTCCGGGCCAGCGAGGCCAGCGAGGCCAGCGAGGCCAGCGAGGGCGCCCGGGGCGGCGAGGCACGTCGCACGGCAGCCGCCCTCACCGGTTCCGCGCGCGGGTCGACGGCGGGCCGGTCGGGCCACCCAGCGCTTCGAGGTACACGTCCCGGGTGGCCGCGGCCGTGCGCCCCCAGCTGAACTCGGCTGCCCGTGCCCGTCCGGCCGTGCGCAGCGGCTCCCTGGCACCCGGCCGGCCCAGGAGGTCGCCGAGTGCATCGGTCCAGGCGGGCACGTCGAGCGGGGGAACCAGCACGGCGGCACCGCCGGCGACCTCCCGGAGGGCGGGGACGTCGGCACAGACCACCGGGGTGCCCTGCACCATGGCTTCGAGGACCGGCAGCCCGAACCCTTCGCTCAGGCTGGGGAAGCAGAAGGCCTCGGCGCCGGCGTAGAGCGCCCGGAGATCGGCGTCCGACACCTGGCCGACCGACCGCAACCGCTCGCCGAGCACCGCACGCTCCCGCTCGGGGATCAGCCCGTCCTCGAGCCATCCCACCGGACCCGCCAGGACGAGGCGGTGCGGGAAGGCGTCACCGGCGACCACCCGGGCGAACGCCCGTACCAGGGTGCCGACGTTCTTGCGGGGCTCGAGGCTCCCGACCCAGAGCACGTAGGGCGCGTCCTCCAGGTGGTAGCGGGCGAGCACCTCGGCCGTCTCGACCGGCGTCGGCACCGCGTCGTCGACGCCGTTGGGGACGATCCGGAGACGCCGGGGGTCGATCGGAGTGTGGTCGGCGATCTCCCGGACGGACGCCTCGGTCGCGGTGATGACCAGGTCCGCCCGGCGGGCCGCCGCCTCGACCCCACGCCGGTGGAACCGCCGTCCTCTCGGGGGGTAGGCCTCCGGGTACAGCTCGAACGCCACGTCGTGGACGGTCACCACCAACGGCCGGGGGCCCCGTGGCGGCACCGCCGGTGAGGGGGCATGGACCAGGTCGGCACGCCTCAGGGACGGCGCCATCCACTCGAGACGCGGCTGGCCCACGAGGTGCCAGGCCTCGTAGAGCAGGGGACGCGGCAGCCCCAGCACCGCCGGTGGGGCGACGCCGGCCGCGTCGAGGCCGAACGCCCGACAGGCCGAGACCACGTCCTCGCGGCGGTGGAGGGCCGTGAACGGGAGGACGGTGTCCGCAGGGAACAGCGACGTGAGCTGGGTGACCAGCCGTGCGCTGTAGCGACCCGTCCCGCCCGGCGCCCGGTGCAGCAGTTGTTCGATGTTCACCGCGACGTCCATCGCCGCCCTCCCTGCCGCCGGGCGGCCGTCCCGGTGCGTTCGTCGGAGGCACGGCGGTACAAGTGGGCCAGGCCTTCCGCACAGGTGGACCAGCTGAACTCGGCACTGCGCTTGCGCCCTCTGGCCACCAGCGCATCGGCCACGGCCGGACCGGACAGCACGGAGGCCAGGGCGCCGGCCAGCCCGTCCGCGTCCCCCGGTGCGACGAGGAGGGCGGCGTCGCCGACCACCTCCGGGACGGCGCCGACCGAGGTGGTGACCACCGGGACCCCCGCCGCCATCGCCTGCAGGGGCGGGAACCCGAAGCCTTCGTAGACGGACGGGTAGGCCAGCGCGGACGCCCCGGCGAGGGCTGCCCCCAGGCCGGCGTCGTCGAGGTAGCCGGGCCGGACGATCCGGCCCCGGAAGGGGGATGCCGCCACCGCCTCGTGCAGCCGTTGCGCCCCCCATCCGTCCCTCCCCACGATGACCAGGGCGAGGTCGGGAGTCGAGGCCGCCAGATCAGAGAAGGCACGGACCAGCGTCGGATAGTCCTTGCGCGGCTCGACCGTGCCGATGGAGAGGACGTAGCGGCCCGTCCCCGGCGGGAGCACGACCGGCCGGAGCCCGGGGGCAGGCACGGCGCCCCCCACGGGGACCGTGGTGCCCGGAGGCGGCGGGCCCAGCGGCGGGATCCCGTGGTGGACCGCCACCACCCGCTCCGGATCGGCCCCGAACGCCTCCACCACCTCGCCGGCCACGAACGCGGAGGGGGTGTGCACCCAGGCGCCCTGGGCGATCGCCCTGCGGATCTGGGCCGGGAAGGCGAGCGTGGGGCCGTCGCACAGCTCGGGGAAGCGCACCACGGTGAGGTCGTGGACCGTGACCACTCGAGCGGCGGTGCGGGAGGGCGGTACCACGAAGCTGGTGCCGTGAACCACGTGCCGGCGCCCGACGAACCACTCCACTGGGGGGAGCGGGATCCGCTTCCATGCCCGGTGGAGCGGCCGGGCCGGCATGGCCCGCTGGGCCGTCCCCACGCCGGGAGGGACCAGGCCGACGACGCCCCGGCGGCGGCGCCAGCTCACGGCGAAGGCGGAGACGTCGAGGTCGCCCCGGGCGACCAGGCCACCCAGCGCACCGGCGACGAAGGCACCCACGCCGGTCGGGCTCCCGAGCAACGGGGTCGCGTCCAGCGCGACCGACAGCCGACCCTCACCCGGGGTCGCAGATCGCTCCGGCGGCACCCGAGGAGCCTTGCACACCCGTCGGCACCCGCCGGCACCCGCCGGCACCCGCCGGCACCCGTCGGCACCCGTGGCCGGTGCCGCTAGCCTGCGGGACCATGCCGCCTTCCCTCCCGACGGCGCCGCCGGCGGTCGCCGCACTGGCCGGTGGCGTCGGTGCCGCCCGCATGCTCCAGGGACTCGTCCAGGTGGTGCCGGCCGCCGGGATCACGGCCATCGTCAACACCGGTGATGACACGGTCCTCCACGGCCTCCACATCTCGCCCGACCTGGACACGGTGCTTTACACCCTGGCCGGAGCGGTCAACCCGGAGACCGGCTGGGGACTGGCCGGCGAGACCTGGAACGTGATGGAGGCGCTCGAACGGCTGGGGGGCGCCACCTGGTTCCGCCTCGGCGACCGGGATCTCGCCACCCACTGCTACCGCACCCAGCGGCTCGGCGAGGGGGCACCGCTCCACCAGGTCACCGCCGAGCTGGCCCGCTCGTGGGGCGTCGGCATCCGGATCCTCCCGGTGACCGATGCCCCGCTCCGTACCCGCCTTCAGCTGCTCGGCGGCCCCGAGGTCGCCTTCCAGGAGTACTTCGTCCGTCTTCGCCACGAGGCGGCCGTGTCCGCAGTCCGCTTCGAGGGCGCTGGGGAGGCGACCCCCGCCCCCGGCGTCCTCGCCGCCCTGGAGGAGGCGGCGGTCGTGGTCGTCTGCCCCTCCAACCCGGTGGTCTCCATCGGGCCGTTGCTGGCCGTCCCGGGCGTCGCCGACTGCCTGGCCCGCCGGCGGGACGACGTGGTCGCGGTGTCCCCCATCGTCGCCGGCTCGGCAATCAAGGGCCCGGCCGACCGGCTCCTGCGCGAGCTCGGCCACGAGCCGTCGGTGGTCGGTGTGGCCCGCTGGTACGCGCGGTGGGCGGGCACGCTGGTCATCGACCGGGCCGATGCCGCCCGGGTGGCCGAGGTTGAGGCGGAGGGCGTGCGATGCGTGGTCACCGACACGGTCATGGGCACCCCGGGGCGGTCCGCCGCCCTGGCCCGGGTGGTGGTCGATGCAGCCCGGTGACGGAGTGCCGGCCGTCGCCGGACCGGGCGGGTCCCTCTCCATCGTCCCGGTCGTCGGGATCGGGTCGGTCGGAGCGGGGGACGACCTGGCTGACCGGTGCGTGGCGGCGCTGGCCGCCACCGCCCGGGCGACAGGCGGGACGGGCGGCGGAGGGGGGCTGTCCGACGGGGACGTTCTCGTGGTCACGCAGAAGGTGGTCTCCAAGTCCGAGGGGCGGATCGTCGCCATCGACCACGACGATCCGGAGGCCAAGCGCCGCCTCGTCGAGCAGGAGTCGGTCCGGGTCATCAGGAGGCGCGGGGACCTGATGATCACCGAGACCCGCCACGGGTTCGTCTGTGCCAACGCCGGGGTGGACCTGTCCAACGTGGAAGCCGGCACCGCCGCCCTGCTCCCCCTCGACGCCGACCGCTCGGCCCGGCGGATCCGCGAGGCGCTCGAGCACCGCCACGGGGTCACTGTCGGCGTCGTCGTCTCGGACACGTTCGGGCGGACCTGGCGGCGGGGGGTGGTGGACGTGGCCATCGGGGTGGCCGGGGTGGCCGGGGTGGCCGACCTCCGGGGCACTCCCGACGCCATGGGCAGGGTGCTGGAGGCGACCGAGGTCTGCATCGCCGACGAGCTCGCCGCCGCCGCCGAGCTGGTGATGGGCAAGGACCGTGGCGTCCCCATGGCGGTGATCCGGGGAGTCGATCCCCGCTGGCTCCGGACCGCCTCGGTCGCCGCCGAGATCGTCCGCCCGCCCGGCGAGGACCTGTTCCGCTAGGCCGGAGGCCGGCCGACCGGGGACGGCCGGCGGACCGGGCGCCGACCGGGTGCCGGTGCCTTCAGCCCACCCCGACCAGGTCGACCACGAACACCAGGGTCTCGTCGGGTCCGATCACGCCCCCCGCCCCGCGGGAGCCGTAGCCGAGCTGCGGCGGGATGGTCAGCCGTCGACGCCCGCCCACCTGCATGCCGACGACCCCGCGATCCCATCCGGCGATGACCTGACCCGCTCCCAACGCGAACTCGAAGTTCCCGTTCCTCCCCCACGACGAGTCGAACTCGTTGCCGTCCGACCAGGCCACCCCGACGTAGTGGACCCGGACCGGGGAGCCCGCACGGGCGACCTCACCGGTCCCGATCTCGAGGTCCTCCACCACCAGGTCGCCGGGAGGGGGCCCGTCGGGGATGGTCACGGTCGGTTTCGTCGCGGGAGCCATCTGTTCCACTCTAGGCGACGACGGCTCAGCGACCCTTTCCACCTGCCTGGCTGCGACCACCGGGCGCGCCGCCCCGTCGGGGATGGCCGCCCTGCCCGGCTCCGGCCCCTTGGCGGCGGGCGCCCGATCCCGCCGAGGGGCCGCCCCAGCCGGGCCTGCCTCCGGGACCGGCCGGACGCCGCCGCTTCCCCTGGGGGCCCTGGCCGTTCCGGCCGTCCGCACCCGACCGTTCTGGCCGACCGTCGGTGCCGGGCCGATGGCCGGCACCGTGGTCCGTGGCCGGGCGCGGGGCCGGGGGCGTCCCGAGCACGGCGGCGATCTGCGCCAGGTCGGGGACACCGAATCCCGAGGGCATCTGCAGGTCGCGCTGGATCTTCTTCACCGCTCCCGTCTTGTCGGGGGTGACGAAGCTGACCACCACCCCGGTGGCCCCGGCCCGGGCCGTCCGGCCCGACCGGTGGACGTAGTCCTTGGAGTCGGTCGGCGGGTCGAAGTGAACCACCGCGTTGACACCGTCGACGTGGATCCCGCGGGCGGCGACGTCGGTCGCCACCAGGGCGTCGACCGATCCGCGGACGAACGAGTCGAGCGCGCGCTCTCGCTGCTTCTGGCTCCGGTCGCCATGGATGGCCGCCGCCCGGACCCCCCGCTGGTCGAGCTGGCGGGCGATCCGGTCGGTCCCGTGCTTGGTGCGGCAGAACACGATGGTCGGTCCCGAGGCAGCCGCCACCGAGGCGGTCTGGTCGATGCGATCGCCGGCAGCCATGCGCCAGAAGAGGTGCACCGCCTCGCCGGCGTCCTCCTCGGCCTCCAGCTCGTGGCGGACCGGGTTCTTCTGGTAGCGCTTGACGAGCACGTCGATGTCCCCGTCGAGGGTGGCGGAGAAGAGCACCGTCTGGCGATCCGACGGGGTCCGGTCGAGGAGGCGTCGCACCTCGGGGAGGAAGCCCATGTCGGCCATCCGGTCGGCTTCGTCGATCACCACGATCTCGACGGCGTCGAGGCGGATGCTCCCCCGGTCGATGAGGTCGGCCAGCCGACCGGGGCAGGCGACCGCGATGTCCACCCCGCGGCCGAGGGCCTTCAACTGGGGTCCGTAGCCCACACCGCCGTAGAAGGTCTCGACCCGGAGGTTGCGGGCGCCACCCAGGGACTGGAGCTCGGCGGCCACCTGCGAGCACAGCTCCCGGGTGGGGGTGAGCACCAGGACGCGGGGCTGCTTCGGCCGCGCCGGCCTGCCGTCGAGCCGGGCCACCGCACCGATCCCGAAGGCGATGGTCTTGCCCGAACCGGTCGGCGCCTTGCCGCAGACGTCGCGGCCGGCCATGGCGTCGACCACGGTGGCCGACTGGATGGGAAAGGGCGTCATGATCGACCGGGCGGCCAGCACGGCGACGATGTCATCGGGTACGCCGAGATCGGCGAAGGACGGTTGGGGCAGGGGCATGGAGACGCTTTCGTCTGGCAGAGGGAACGGCAGGAGGATCCCCGCCGACGGCCTGTCGCGACGTTGAAGCGCACCAGGACGCCGTCAGTCTACCGGTCCGGCCTCGCCGGCCGGGCCGGGGCGGCGGACCCGGGGCGGTAGAGCTACGCCCGGGGAGTCAGGAGGCCGGCGGGTGGAGGGTGGACCGGATGGACTCGAGCACCGCCGCGCAACCGGTCTCCAACCGGGTCCACGGTCTCCAGCCGAGGTGGATCGACGCCCGACTCGGATCGAGGGCGTTGTGGGCCAGCTCCCCGGGCCGGGCTGGCGCATGCTCCGCCAGGGTGGTCGTCCCGGCTGCCGCGGCCAGGGTGCGGTAGAGCTCGTTGACCGACGTCTGGACACCGGTGCCGATGTTGCACACCAGTCCCCCGCCTTTGGTCGCCGCCCGGACGAACGCGTCGACCACGTCGTCCACATAGACGAAGTCCCGGGTCTGCTCCCCGTCCCCGTAGACGGTCACCGTCCGTCCTCGGACCATGCGGTCGGCGAAGATGGCCACCACCCCCGCCTCTCCGTGGGGGTTCTGCCGGGGACCGTAGACGTTGGCCAGCGCCAGGGCCACGAACTCCAAGGCGTGCAGCTCCCGGTAGGCGACGAGGTAGTCGATCGCCGCCTTCTTCGAGACCCCGTAAGGGGAGAGGGGCCGGTGGGGGGCCGACTCCGCGACCGGGAGCTCGCCGGGGTCCGGCTCGCCATAGAGGGTGCCGCCGCTGGCCGCGAAGACGACCCGTTCGGACCGGGCGGCCCGCGCCCCCTCCAGGACGCGCAACGTCCCCAGCAGGTTGACCTCCGCGTCACGGACGGGGTCGGCCACCGAGGCACGCACGTCGGCCTGGGCCGCCAGGTGGAAGACCACCTCGGGGCTCCGATGCGCCATCAGGTCGACGAGCTCTTGGGAGCGGATGTCCAGCGTGTGCACCCGGAGGCTCCCGCCGCCCCTGGACCGGGCGTCGGCCAGGTTGGCCAGCGAGCCGGTCGACAGGTCGTCGACCACGTCCACCACGTGGTCCTCGGCCAGCAGGCGGTCCACCAGGGTCGACCCGATGAACCCTGCGCCGCCGGTCACCAGGGCGCGCACCGGGTCAGGCTCCTGCCGGCACCCGTTCGCCGTCGACGACCGTGCCCGACGGGATCACCACGCCGGCACCGATCACCGAGAGCGGGTGGACGAGGCAGCGCTGTCCGACGGTGGCTCCCGGCCCGACGACGGATCCCTCCACCGTCGCCTTGGCCGCCACCCGTGCCCCGGGAAGCAGGACCGAGCCGACCACCGAGGCCCCCTCCTCGACGACGGCCCCGTGGCCGATCACCGAACGCTCCACGAGGGCGTCCCGGACCACCGTCGCCCCGGCGCCGAGCAGTGCCCGGGACACCGACGCGCCGTCGACATCGGCTTTCCCCATGGTCCACACGCCCGCCCCGATCGACCGGTCCTCGACGGCACCGGGTGCCGGAGGCGCCCCCCGCCGGCCCATCAGGAGGTCGTCGTTGGCACGGAGGTAGGCATCGGGGGTTCCGGTGTCGAGCCAGTAAGCCTCCGAGCCCAGCGCGAAGAGCGAGCCGTCGGCCGCCATCGCCGGGAAGGTCTCCCGCTCGATCGACACCCGCCGGTCCTCGGGGATGCGAGCGAGCACGGACGGCTCGAGGACGTAGGTGCCGGCGTTGATCAGGTTGGTCGGTGCGTCCTCCCGCGCCGGCTTCTCGATGAACGCCTGGACCCTTCCGTCCCGATCGGTGGGGACGACGCCGAACGACGAGGGATCGTCCACCGGGGTGAGGCTGATGGTCGCCTCCGAACCGTGGCCACGGTGGAAGGCGACCAGGGCGCCGAGGTCCAGATCGGTGAGGACGTCGCCGTTGACCACCACGAACGTCCCGTCGATCCCCGCATGCCGGGCGGCGAACCCGATCGCCCCGGCGGTGTCGAGCGGCGTGGGTTCGACCGCGTAGGTCACCCGCACACCCGCCACCGTCCCGGCCGGGTAGGCGTTGATGAACGCGTCCGGTCGGTACCCCAGCGAGAGCACGGCGTGGTCCACCCCGTAGGAGGCGAGGTGGCCCAGCACCCGCTCGATCATCGCCTGCTCGGCGATGGGGAGCATCTGCTTCGGGGCGGTCAGGGTCAGCGGCCGGAGCCGGGTGCCCTCGCCGCCCACCAGGACGACTGCCCTCACTTGGCGGAGCCGCCGGCCGTCTTCGCGGTGGTCGATCCCGTCTGCACCGCGTTGATGAGCGCGGTCACCACGGTCCCGGGGGGCTTCGGCACGCTGGCCGTCGCCGGGACGAAGCCCATGGTGATCATCTGGCTGTTGGCGAACAGGAGCGAGGCAGGATTGCCACTGACCTCGGTTCCCTTCTTCGCCGCGTAGTTCGGCCAGCTCACCACGTTGACGAAGCCCTGCTTGCCGGCGTCGGGCGTCCCCTTCGGGCAGACCTCACCGTTGCTGAGGAGCTTCTTACCGGGGTACTGCAGCGTCGACGCGGACAGCTCCAGCCCCTTGTAGCCCGACACGAACTTGCCGAGCGTGGCGTTGGCCCCCGACTCGGAGCTGTTCTTCGGGTTGATGGTGATGATCCCGTTCCCGCCGGCGGTGAACCCGGTCTGGCTGCCGTTGGTGCTGGCCGGGAGGTTGGGCTCGATCGTCCCGCAGATGTCGACGGCGAGGGCTGCGTACCAGGTCTGCGCGGTGGTCGGCGGCCCGGAGGAGGACGTGGTGCGGTGGGTCAACTGGTACCGGCTGAAGCCGACCAGGAAGAGCCCCACGATGCAGATGACCGCCAGGCTGGCGTACCAGTTGATCGGCATCTGCCCGCGATAGGTCTTCCCGCCTCCGGTGGAGGCTGCCCGCTGTACCCACTTGCCCGTCTGATTGCTCGCCATGACCGGACGACACCCTACAACGTGTGGGTGGGGGGGCCGGTCGGCCCCGACCGGCCGGGGCCGCCGACCCACCACAGCCGGAGTGTCGCCAGGACGGCACGCGTGCCGATGCCGGCGGCCACCAGGGGGAGGAGGACCCGGCGCCAGCCCTCCGTCGAGGACACGGCGAAGCGGAGGAGCGAGCGGTGGTGCTCGACCACCATCCGGTACGGGTGGCGGGCGGTCGAGGTCCCCTGGAGGTGGACGGCCTCGGCTCGGGGCACGTAGAGGGTCGTCCATCCGGCCCGGCCGAGACGTCGGCAGAGGTCGACGTCCTCGAGGTACATGAAGTAGGACTCGTCAAAGCCACCCACGTCCTCGAACGCCGTACGTCGGACCACGAAGCAGGCGCCCGAGACCCAGTCCACCGTCCTGGTGCCCCGGGTGTCGTCGGCCAGCTCGGCCTGCTGGTAGGCCCGGGTGAACCGGTTGTCCGGATTGAAGATCCCGATCAGGGCGTGGCCGGCCGCGTCCACCAGCGAGGGGAAGCGCCGGGCGGACGGGTAGCGGTCGCCGGAGGCCGAACGGAGCAACGGGCCGGCCAGGCCGGCACGCGGGTCCCCGGCGAGAGCATCCGCCAGCTCCCGGACCGCTCCCGGGGACACCACCAGATCCGGGTTGCACACCAGCACCAGGTCGGAGGAGGTGGCGGCCATCCCCCGGTTGGCGGCGGCGCCGTAGCCGAGGTTGCGACCGGGGGCGATCACCACCACACCGGGGAACCGCTCCCGGCACCGCTGCACCGACCCGTCCTCCGACCCGTTGTCCACCACCACGATCTCCGCAGGGTGCTCCTGCCCCAGGCCCGCGACACAGGCGGCCAGCTCGTCACCCGACTCGTAGTTGACCACCACGGCCGCCACCCCAGCGCCGGCTGACCCGTCGGGCCCGCCTGTCATCGATTGGTCGGGCCGAACCGGTAGCGCACCAGCGCCACCAGCGCGCCGAACCCGTCCCTCCAGGTGATCTTCTTCCCCTCCGTCACTTCGCGCCCGGCATAGGAGATCGGCACCTCGTAGATCCGGAAACCGCGGCGGAGGACCTTGGCGGTGATCTCCGGTTCGAAGTCGAAGCGGTCCGACTCCACGGTGATCCCGTCGAGCACCTGTCGATCGAAGAGCTTGTAGCAGGTCTCCATGTCCGACAGCGTCGACGCGTAGAGCACGTTGGTCACCAGGGAGAGGAACCGGTTGCCGATCCAGTGGAGCGGCAACATGTTCTTGCGCTCGCCGGTGAACCTGCTCCCGTAGACCACCCGGGCCTTCCCCCGGAGGATCGGGTCGAGCAGCTTCGGCCAGTCCTTCGGGTCGTACTCGAGGTCGGCGTCCTGGATGAGGACCAGGTCTCCCCGGACGGCACCGAGCCCGGTCCGGATGGCGGCACCCTTGCCCCGGTTGGTGCCGTGGGCGAGCACCCGCACCGTCGAGTCCGCCAACGCGGCGAGCACCTTGTCGGTCCCGTCGGACGACCCGTCGTCCACGGCGACGATCTCCACATCGAGTGGCAGGTCGACCGCCCTGATCCGCCTGATGATCTCACCCACGGTGGCCCGCTCGTTGAACACCGGGACGATCACCGAGAGGGTGGCGTAGTGCGGGAGGCCACCCCCGGCCGCCGCCGGACCGGACAGCTCGGAGCCGGTCACGACGCCGCCTCGCTCCGCGCGTTGCCGCCACGGCCCGCGGCGGCGCCGGTCAGGGAGTCCGCCGTCAGGGCCAGCCCCTCCGCCAGCGGGGTGGTGGGCTCCCATCCGAGGGCGTTCCGGGCCAGGGTGATGTCCGGGCGCCGCCGGGTCGGGTCGTCCACCGGCAGCGGGCGGTGGACGACGCCCGAGGAGGACCCGGTCACCTCGATGATCGTGCGGGCCAGCTCGGAGACGGTGTACTCGTCGGGATTGCCGATATTGACCGGCCCGGTCAGGTCGGAGTCGAACAGTGCCACCAGCCCGGCCACCTCGTCGGCGACATAGCAGAGGCTGCGGGTCTGGCTCCCGTCGCCGTAGATGGTGAGGTCGTCCCCCCGGAGCGCCTGTACCACGAAGTTGGAGACCACCCTGCCGTCGTCCGGGCGCAGGCGCGGGCCGTAGGTGTTGAAGATCCGGGCGACGGCGACGTCGGTCCCGAGGGTCCTGGCGTGGGCCATGGTCAACGCCTCGGCGAACCGCTTCGCCTCGTCGTAGACGCTACGCGGGCCCACCGGGTTCACGTTGCCCCAGTAGGACTCGACCTGCGGGTGGACCGTCGGGTCGCCGTAGACCTCACTGGTCGATGCCAGGAGGAACCGGGCGCCGCACGCAGCGGCCAGCTCGAGGCCGTGGCGGGTCCCCTCGCTGCCTGCAGCCAGGGTCTGCAGCGGCCGGGCGAGATAGTCGGGCGGCGAGGCGGGGCTGGCCAGGTGGAAGACCCCGTCGACCGCGCCGTCGACGGGGATCCCCTCCGACACGTCCGCCTCGACCAGGGAACACCTCGGGCGGGAGGCGAGATGGGCCAGGTTGTCGCGCCGTCCGGTGGAGAAGTCGTCCACGCACACCACCTCGTCGCCGCGGGCGAGCAGGTGGTCGCACAGGTGGGACCCGAGGAACCCCGCCCCGCCGAGCACCACCAGGCGACGGGTCACCGGCGTCCGATCCCGGTGTAGTCGAACCCGAGCCTCCGGAGCTGGGCCGGGTCCAGGAGGTTGCGGGCGTCCACGATGGTCGGTGACGCCAGACGCACCCGCACGTCGGCGAAGTCGAGCCAGCGGAACTCGTCCCACTCGGTCAGGACCACCACCGCATCCGCCCCCTGGCAGGCGGCGTACGCGTCGGGAAAGGCCCGGACCGCGCCGTCCAACGCCCGGTCGGCCCCGTCGACGTCGCCCAGGAGCCCCTGCACCGGAACCGACTCGACCCCCGGCGGCACGGCCACCGTCGGGTCGAACGCCCGGACGGTGGCGCCGGCGGCGACCATCCGGCGCACCACCTCGACCGACGGCGAGTTGCGCAGGTCGTCGGTGCCGGCCTTGAACGTGAGACCCCACACGGCCACCACCGCGCCGGCGAGGCCATCGGCCGCCGCCCGGCCGGCGCGGCCGGACCCGGCGCCGCGGCCGATGGCGGTGGCCACCTTCGCCACCACGCGTTCGAACTGCTGCTCGTTGGTGGCGATGGCCCCCCGCAGGAAGGAGAAGTCGTACCCGGCCTGGTCCGCGATGTGGGCGAGCGCCCGGGTGTCCTTGGGGAGGCAGCTCCCCCCCCAACCCGGCCCCGGGCGCAGGTACTCGAAGCCGATCCGCTTGTCGTACCCGAGGCCCAGGATGACATCGCGCACGTCGGCGCCGACCGCCTCGCAGAGTCCCGCCACCGCGTTGATGAAGCTCAGCTTGGTGGCGAGGAAGGCGTTGGACGCGTACTTGATGGTCTCCGCGGTCGCAGCGTCGGTGATCAGGAGGGGGGCGTGGGTCCCCGCGAACAGCTCGCCCACCCTTGCGGCTGCGGCCTGGTCCGCCGCTCCCACCACGATCCGCTCCGGGTGGAGGCTGTCGCTCACGGCGGTCCCCTCCCGGAGGAACTCGGGGTTGGAGACCACCGTGACGTCGCGACGCCCCAGCACCCGCTCGACCACCAGCGTCGAACCGACCGGCACGGTCGACTTGTTGACGATGACCGACCCCGGGGACAGGTGGGGAGCGATCTCGGCGGCCACCGCCTCCACGTAGGAGAGGTCGGCGGCCCCGTCGTCGCCCTGCGGGGTCGGCACGCAGAGGAACACGAACTCGGCACCGCCCACCGCCGCCGACGCGCCGGTGACGAACTGCAGCCGCCCCGCGGCCAGGCCCTCTCGGACCAACTCTCCCAGGCGGTCCTCCACAAAGGGGACCTCGCCCGCCTGCAGCAGGGCGACCCTGGCCGGGTCGACGTCGGCGCAGACGACCCGGTGGCCCAGGTGGGCGAGCGTGGCGGCGGTGGGGAGCCCCACGTAGCCGACGCCGATGACGGCGACCGCGTGGCCCCGACCGTGCGGGAGCACCCGAACCGCAGCGCCACCGTGCCCGAAGTACGCCCCGGGAGCGCCGGCGTCGGCGTCCCCGGAGGCGACCGGCGGGGAGGCGGCTCCCCGAGGGGATCCGGGTGCTCCCGAGGTCACGTGTCCCGCCTCCCCTCGTCGACAGACAGGCCACCGCCAGCGCGCCTCATCGGACCGCCGCCAGCGCTCCGACCAGACGGTCGAGAGCGTCGGTCCAGTCCGGGAGCGCCGCTCGGCCCGAGAGCCGCAACGCGGCGTTGTCGAGGCGGGAGTTGGCCGGGCGGGGGGCCGGGCGGGGAGGGTCGAGCTGGTCGGTGGCGATCGGCTCGACCCGGTCCGCGTCGAGGCCGGCCGAGGCCAGGACGGCCCGGGCGAAGCCGAACCACGTCGTCTCGCCTTGGTTCGTGGCGTGGAACACGCCGGGGCAGCGGTCCAGCGCCAGGTCGACCAGGACGGGCGCCAGGTCGGCGGTGAAGGTGGGGGTCCCCACCTGGTCGTCCACGAACCGCAGCGGGCCGTCGCCGCCGGTCGCCAGCCGGAGCACCGTCTTGGTCATGTTCGCACCGTGGGCGCCACTCACCCAGGCGGTGCGCACGACCGTGGTGGAGGCCCCCCCGAGGGAGAGCGCCTCGTTCTCGCCGCCCAGCTTGCTCCGGCCGTACACCGACTGCGGACCGGTCCGGTCCCACTCGACGTAGGGACGGGACAGCTTCCCGTCGAACACGTAGTCGGTGGACACGTAGACGAGGTGGGCACCGACGCGGACGGCCGCCTCGGCCACGTTGCGGGTGCCGAGGGCGTTGACGCCGAACGCCCGGTCGGGGTCGGCCTCGCAGGCGTCGACGGCGGTGAGGGCGCCGGCGTGGAGCACCACCTCGGGGCGGAACCCCTCGAACACCTCGCCGACCGCCGCACGGTCGGCGACGTCGAGGGTGTCCACGTCGGTCGAGAGGACGTCCGCCCGGCAGTCCCGGGCCGCTCCGGCCCTCCCCCCGGCCGGCACCCGGCCGGCGAGCACGTCCCTGAGGTCCCGGCCCAGCTGGCCGTCGCCCCCGGTGACCAGCACCCGGGGTCCGCCGCTCACGTCGACGGATCCCCGCTGCGCGGGGAGGTGGCCCACGCGCCCTCGAGCACCGGCGCCCGGTCCCGCAGAGGCTCCCACCAATCACGGTGCGCCGCGTACCAGGCCACCGTGGCCGCCAGGCCCTCCGCGAACGGGACGGTCGGCTCCCATCCGAGCAACGTGCGGATCTTCGACGAGTCGAGCAGGTAGCGACGGTCGTGCCCGGGGCGGTCCGGGACGATCTCCTTCAGGGTCGACGGGCGACCCGTGGCGGCCAGCACCGCGTCCGCGATCTCCTCGATGCTCGCCTCCACCCCGCTGCCGACGTTGTAGGTCTCGCCGACCTCCCCGTGCTGGAGCACCAGCTCCACCGCCCGGCAGTGGTCGTCCACGTGGAGCCACTCGCGGCGGTTCTGGGTCGACGCGTACAACGGCAGGGGCTGGTCGTCGAGTGCCTTGGCCGTGAACAGGGGGATGACCTTCTCGGGGAACTGGTAGGGGCCGTAGTTGTTGCAGCAGTTGGTGATGGTGGCCGGGAGGCCGAACGTCTCCGCGTAGGCCCGCACGGCGTGGTCGGCCCCCGCCTTCGAGGCGTTGTAGGGCGTGCGCGGCCGGTAGGGCGTCTCCTCGGTGAAGAGCTCGTCGGAGTCGAGCGGCAGATCCCCGTACACCTCGCAGGTCGAGATGTGGTGGAACCGGGAGACCCCGTGGCGACGGGCCGCCTCCGCCAGCGTCTGGGTCCCCAGCACGTTGGTGCGGAAGAAGCGCGCCGGGTCGAGGATGGCCAGGCTGTTGTGGGACTCGGCGGCGAAGTTCACGATCACATCCAGCTGGTGCTCGGCGAGCACCTCCGTCACGAGGTCGAGGTCGCCGATGTCCCCGTGCACGAACGGCACCCGGTCGTCGACGTCGGCCAGGTTGGGGCGGTTGCCCGCGTAGGTCAGCACGTCGAGAGCGACGACGAGGTCGTCCGGGTGCCGCTCCACCCAGTATCGGACGAAGTTGGACCCGATGAACCCGGCGGCACCAGTCACGAGTAGTCGCATGATGGCGGCATGCTACTCGCTGGCGAGCCTCCCACTAGGGCCGGAAAGGGGGTCCCGCTCCTCCGTCGCCCGGAGATGGACCACGTCGCCGGCCACCACGGTCCGCGTCCCCGAGGGAGTGGCGACCACCAGGTGCCCCTCGTCGGTCACCCCGGTCGCCGTCCCGTCGAACGACCCGGTGGCGAGCTGGACCCGGACCCGCGCACCGACGGTGGCGCACCTCCGGCGTAGCTCGTCCGCCTGTGCCGATCGGCCGGCGGCTCTGCCGAGGGCGGCGACGCGGGGCTCCAGGGCCGCCAGCAGGTGCGCGAGGAGGGGCTCCCGCTCGACGAGACGGTCGGCCTCCTGGCACAACGAGGTGGCCCGGCCCACCAACTCGGCCGGCAGGTCCGCGTCGGAGCCGGGCCACGCCACATTCACGCCGATCCCCACCACCACCGGGGCCGGGAGGCCCGGCTGCCCCGTGGCGTCGGCCTCGGCGAGCACGCCGGCCAGCTTGCGACCGTCCACCGCCAGCAGGTCGTTCGGCCACTTGAAGACCGGAGTGACCCCGGCGACGGCCTGACAGGCGTCCGCCGCGGCCAGCGCCACCACCGTGCTCAACAGGTGTCGGGATCCGACCGGGAGGTCCGGCCGCAGGAGGATCGAGCACAGGAGGTTCGCCCCGGGGGGTGCCTCCCACCGCCGCCCGAGTCGGCCCCGGCCGGCTTCCTGGTGGTCGGCCACGGCCACCACCCCCTCGGGAGCGCCGGCACGGGCCTCGTCGAGGAGGTACCGGTTGGTCGAGTCCACCGAACGGAGCCATCGGACGTCCCCGAACCTGTTCCCCGGCACCCGCCCACCCTACGACCCGCTCCCCGACGTGGCACGCACCCCGTCCGCCGTGCCAGTGTGGTAGCGCCCGAGGGCGGTCGCCGGGACCGCCGACGACTCCGATTCGAAAGGCCGAGCGTGCTGAAGAAGGTCCTCATCGCCAACCGAGGGGAGATCGCGGTCCGGGTCATCCGGACGTGCCGCGAGCTCGGGGTAGCCACCGTCGCCGTGTACTCGGAGCTCGATCGGGACGCGCTCCACGTCCGCCTGGCCGACGAGGCGTACGCGCTCGGAGGCCAGACCGCTGCGGAGAGCTACCTCAACACGGGCGCCATCCTCGATGCCATCGAGCGGAGCGGCGCCGACGGCGTCCACCCCGGGTACGGGTTCTTCTCCGAGAACACCGACTTCGCTCGGGCGATCACCGAGCGGGGGGTCACCTTCATCGGGCCGCCTCCCGAGGCCATCGAGGTCATGGGGGACAAGATCAGCTCCCGCCACGCCGCCGAGCGGGCCGGTGTCTCTGGGGTCCCCGGTCGCTCCGAGGTGCTCGTCTCCCCGGACGAGGTCGCCGCATTCGGTGCCGAGTACGGGTGGCCGGTGGCGATCAAGGCCGCCTACGGCGGGGGTGGCCGCGGGATGAAAGTGGTCGGGGGGCCCGAAGGTGCCGCCGAGGCACTCGAGTCGGCCCAGCGCGAGGCGCTCGCCTACTTCGGCCGCGACGAGTGCTACGTCGAGCGGTACCTGGCGTGGCCCCGTCACGTCGAGATGCAGGTGATCGCCGACACCCACGGTCATACCCTGTGGCTCGGCGAGCGCGACTGCTCCGCCCAGCGCCGACACCAGAAGCTGGTGGAGGAGAGCCCCGCCCCCGACTTCCCCGACTCGGTTCGCCGGGCGATGGGCGAGGCGTCGGTGAAGGTCGCCGAGGCGTGCGGCTACGTCAACGCCGGCACCGTCGAGTTCCTCTACCAGGACGGGGAGTTCTTCTTCCTCGAGATGAACACCCGGCTGCAGGTCGAGCACCCGGTCACCGAGTTGGTCACCGGGCTCGACCTGGTCGAATGGCAGCTCCGGGTGGCCTCGGGTGAGCCGCTCGGCTTCACCCAGGACGACGTCCGCCGGGACGGCCACGCCATCGAGGTGCGGATCAACGCGGAGGACCCGGCCGGGGGGGCCTTCGTCCCCTCCCCCGGCACCATCACCCGGTTCGTGGCACCCGGCGGGCCCGGGGTGCGCCTCGACGCCGGGTACGGTACCGGCGACACGGTCAGCCAGTTCTACGACAACCTGATCGCCAAGCTGGTGGTGTGGGGCAAGGACCGCGAGTCGGCCAGGCGCCGGATGCTCCGGGCCATCGAGGAGACCGTGGTGGAGGGTGTCGCCACCACGCTGCCGGCGGACGTGGCGATCCTCTCCCATCCCGACTTCGCCGCCGGCACCCACTCGACGAACTGGGTCGAGCAGTCGCTCGACCTCAGCTCGGTCACCGCCGGGGAACCCGGGACCGCTGCGTCGTCGGCGGAGGTGCAGCCGGTGGACCGGGTCCTGCGGGACGTCACCGCCGAAGTCGACGGCCGCCGTTACCAGGTCAAGCTGTGGGTGCCCGACGTCGGGGCGGCCATGCCCGGGCCGGCTGCCGGGCGGGCGGCGTCCGCCCCCCCGCGTCCCAAGGCGGCCGCCAGCGGCTCCGGGTCGGGGACAGTCGCGGTCCCCATGCAGGGGACGGTCGTCAAGGTGCTGGTCGAGGTGGGGGACGCGGTGGAGGTCGGCCAGACCATCTGCGTGCTCGAGGCGATGAAGATGGAGAACAACGTCAACGCCGAGAAGGCCGGGACGGTGACCGAGCTGAAGGTGGCCGCCGGGGCCTCGGTCGGACCGGGCGACGTCATCGCCATCATCGGCTGAGCGGTCCGGCGGGACGGTCGGCGACAGCCGGGTGTCCGGTGGCCGGCTCGGTGCCGGTACAGAGAGGACCAGGACATGGCTGACCACGACCCGGCTCACCAGGACACCCCCGACCCGGCGGCCGTCCGGCGCTCCGAGCGCGCTGACGCCGCCCGGAGCGCGGTCGACGGCGCGCTGGACGAGCTGGTGGGCCTCAGCCATGCCATCCACGGGAGCCCTGAGACCGCGTTCGCGGAGGAGCGTGCCGCCGCCTGGACGGCATCGCTCCTCGAGCGTCACGGATTCTCCGTGACCCGGGGCATCGCCGGCATGCCCACCGCCTTCAGCGCCGAGATCGGAGACGGCCCGCTGGTGGTGGCGGTGTGCGCGGAGTACGACGCCCTGCCCGGGGTGGGGCACGCGTGCGGTCACAACGTCATCGCCGCCACCGCCGTCGGCGCGGCGATCGGGCTCGCTCCCGTCGCGGGGGCAACGGGTCTGACCGTCCGCGTGCTCGGGACCCCGGCTGAGGAGGGCGGCGGGGGCAAGGTGGTGATGCTCGACCACGGCGTGTTCGACGACGTCCACGCGGCGATGATGGTGCACCCCTGGCCGAGCGAGCGCCTCCAGGCCACCTGCCTGGCCGTCTCCCACTTCGACGTGCACGTCACCGGGCGCACCGCCCACGCCTCGGCAGCTCCGTGGCAGGGCATCAACGCCGGCGACGCCATGGTGGTCGCCCAGGTCGCGCTCGGCCTGCTCCGCCAGCAGCTTCCTCCCGGCGACCAGGTGCACGGCGTGGTGACCGAGGGCGGGGAGGCGGCCAACATCATCCCCGGCGCGGTGTCGGGTCGCTTCATGTGCCGGTCACTGACCGCCGAGGGGTTGGCCGCCCTGGAGCCCCGGGTGCGGGCGTGCTTCGAAGCGGGCGCCCTGGCCGCCGGCGCGTCGGTGGCGTTCGACCGCCTTGCGCCCGACTACACCCACATGGAGAGCGATCCCGGCCTCCTGGCCGCCTACCGGGCCAACGCCGAGCGGCTGGGGCGCTCGTTCGCGCTCGACGACGCCGGCGTGCCCCCGCCGAGCCTGTCGACTGACATGGCCAACGTCTCCCTGGCGGTACCCGCCATCCACCCGCTGCTCGCCATCGACGCCGGCGGGGCGGTCAACCACCAGCCCGAGTTCGCGGCCGCCTGCGTCACCGGGTCCGCGGACGCCGCGGTGCGGGAGGGGTCGCTCGCCCTGGCATGGACGGCGATCGACGCCGCCGAGCCCGGCCCGCTCCGGGACCGGCTGCTCGCCCGCCGGCGCGCCTGAGGCCGGGGTCAGCCGCCCGGGCGGAACTCCCCAAACACGCTCCGCAGCACGTCGGAGACCTCGCCCAGGGTCGCCATCCGCCCCAGGGCGACCTTCATCGGCACCAGAAGGTTCTGGGTGCCGCGGGCGGCCGCCTCCACGTCGCCCAGGGCGGCGTCCACCCCCGCCTGGTCGCGCCGGGCCCGGACCTCCTTCACCGAGGCCACCTGCGAGCGTTGCAGCTCCTCGTCGATAGGGAAGACCTCGGCCGGGTCCTCCGTCTCGTCCACGAACCGGTTCACCCCGACCACGACCTTGTCACCCGCGTCGATTGCCTTGGCGTAGGCGTAGGCAGCCTGCTCGATCTCCTGTTGCATGTACTGGGCCTCGATGGCGTCGACCGCCCCGCCCATGGCGTCGATCCGTTCGAGGTACTCCCAGGCGGCCACCTCCACCTCGTCGGTCAGCGACTCCACGAACCACGAGCCTGCCAGCGGGTCGACCGTGTCGGCGATGCCCGACTCGTAGCCCACGATCTGCTGGGTCCGCAGGGCGATCTTGGCCGCCTTCTGCGTGGGCAGGCCGAGCGCCTCGTCGAAGCCGTTGGTGTGGAGGCTCTGGGTGCCGCCGAACGCGGCGGCCAGCGCCTGGAGGGTGACCCGGACGATGTTGTTCTCCGGCTGCTGGGCGGTGAGGGTCGAGCCCCCGGTCTGGGTATGGAAACGCAGCAGGGTCGACTTCACGTCGTTGGCCCCGAAGCGCTCGGTCACGATCTTCGCCCACATGCGGCGGGCGGCCCGGTACTTGGCCACCTCCTCGAACAGGTTGTTGTGAGCGTTCCAGAAGAAGCTGAGGCGGGGAGCGAACGCGTCGATCTCGAGCCCGGCCGCCAGGGCCGCCTCGACGTAGGCGATGCCGTTGGCGATGGTGAAGGCGATCTCCTGGACGGCGGTGGAACCGGCCTCGCGGATGTGGTAGCCCGAGATCGAGATGGTGTTCCACGCCGGAAGGTGCTCGGCGCAGTAGGAGAAGGTGTCGGTGACCAGGCGCATGGAGGGTCGCGGCGGATAGATGTAGGTCCCCCGCGCCACGTACTCCTTCAGGATGTCGTTCTGGATGGTGCCGTTCAACAGGGTGCCGTCGACGCCGTTCTCCTCGGCCACCAGTTGGTAGAGCAGCAGCAGGATGGCGGCCGTCGCGTTGATGGTCATCGAGGTGCTGACCGTGTCGAGGGGCAGGCCGGCCAGCAGCAGCCGCATGTCCTCCAGCGAGTCGATCGCCACCCCGACCTTGCCCACCTCGCCCTCGGACCGGGGATGGTCGGAGTCGTACCCCATCTGGGTGGGGAGGTCGAACGCGCACGAGAGCCCGGTCTGGCCGGCGCCGAGGAGGAACTTGAACCGCTCGTTGGTGGAGGTGGCGGTGCCGAAGCCGGCGTACTGGCGCATGGTCCACAGCCGCCCCCGGTACATGTCGGGCCGGATCCCCCGGGTGAACGGGTAACGCCCCGGCTCCCCCAGCCGCTCCGCGGGGTTCCACCCCTCGAGGTCCGCCGGACCGTAGACGGGGCGGACCTCGATGCCGGAGTCGGTGCGTCGCTCGCCGGAGCCCTTCGGGGGCGTGCTGTCGGGTGCCATGCGCCCCAGGTTACGGTCTCCGGGGAGAGGTCCGGCGCAGGGGCGCGCCCGGTCGGTCAGGCGCCTGCCGGCGCCACCGCGTGGGGCATGCAGAGGTCGTCGTACTCGGCGATCACGATCTCCCCGGCGTCGGAACCGCACGCGGGGCACTGCGGGTCGCGGTGGACCTTGAAGGTCCGGGTGCTCTGCTCCAGCGCGTCGTAGGCGAGCAGCCTCCCCTGGAGGGTCTCGCCGATCCCGAGGATGATCTTGAGCGTCTCCACCGCCTGGATCGACCCGACGATGCCCGGCAGGACGCCGAGCACCCCGGCCTCCGAGCAGCTCGGCGCCAGCTCGGCGGGCGGCGGCTCGGGGATCATGCACCGGTAACACGGGCCCTCGTAGGGGTTGAACACGGTCGCCTGGCCCTCGAACCGGAAGATCGAGCCGTGGACCACCGGGATCCGCTTCAGCAGGGAGGCGTCGTTGACCAGGTAGCGGGTCGGGAAGTTGTCGGTGCCGTCGACGATCACGTCGTAGCCGTCGATGATGTCGAGGATGTTGCCGGCGCCCAGGCGGACGTCGTGGGTGATGACCGTGACGTCGGGGTTCATCAGCGTCAACGTCTTCTTCGCCGAATCGACCTTCCTCTCCCCGATCCGGTCCGTGTTGTGGAGGATCTGTCGCTGGAGGTTGGAGGCGTCGACCACGTCCATGTCGATGATGCCGATGGTGCCCACGCCGGCGGCGGCGAGGTAGAGCCCGGCGGGCGACCCCAGGCCGCCGGCGCCGAGCAGCAGCACCCTGGCGTCGAGCAGCTTGAGCTGCCCGACCTCGCCGACCTCGGGAAGCAGGAGGTGGCGCTGGTAGCGGTTCCGCTGCTCCGAGGAGAGCGAGCGAGGGGTCGACCAGGCCCGGCCCTCGTCCTTCCAGCGGTTGAAGCCGCCGACGACCGACGCCACGTCGGTGTAGCCGAGGTCCTGGAGCGTCTTCGCCGCGAATGCCGATCGCACGCCTCCGGCGCAGTAGACCACCAGGTGGGTCGACTTGTCGGGGATCCTTCCTTCGATCGCCAGCTCGAGGTTCCCGCGTGGAACGTGCACGGCCGAGGGGAGGGCCCCCTGCTCGTACTCGTCCGGCTCGCGCACGTCGAGGGCGACCGCACCGGGCACGCCGAGCTCGTCCTCGGCGGCGGCCGGATCGATCTCCCTTACCGCGGCCTTGGCCTCGGACAGCAACTCCCTGAACGTCGGCACGGCGATCACGTCCCTTCCTCGGTGCCGGCCGCGCACCGCGCGCCGGTCCCCACTGCTCCCAGGGGTCGCCACCGTCGGCGCCGGTCGGACCCTCCGGGTAAACACTACCAGTTCGGTCAACATTCCCGCCGGGCGCACCCCGGTAGCGTTCGGGCGATGGAGCTGCGCCTCGCCGTCCGACAGCGCCGGATGAGCCGGAACTTCACCGGCCGGCCACCGGATCCGGGCGTGGTGGACGCGATCCTGGCGGACGCGCTCAGCGCCCCGTCCGCCGGCAACACCCAAGGGCGCGATCTCCTGGTGCTGGAGGGACCGGCCGAGACCCGGCGGTTCTGGGAGACGACCACCGACGCCGCCTGGCGGGCACGGTCGAGCCGCTTCGCCGGTCTGTCCCGGGCCCCGGTGGTCGTCCTGGTGTTCGCCGCACCAGGCGCCTACCGGAGCCGCTACGAGGAGCCGGACAAACGGCCGACGGGCGGGGTGCCGGTCGAGTGGGTCGTGCCCTTCTGGTTCGTGGACGCCGCCTTCGCCACCATGACCATCCTGCTGCGGGCGGCGGAAGAGGGCCTCGGCGCCGCCTTCCTCGGGAACTTCCGCGGCGAGGAGGCCCTCCGGGCCCGGCTCGGGGTGCCCGGCGACCGCCGGTGGCTGGGAGCGGTGCTGCTCGGCGAGGCGACGGGTCCGGACCCGCCCTCGTCGTCGCTCGCCCGCGGCCGGCGACCGTTCGCCGACTCTGTCCACCGGGGGGCGTGGTAGCAGAGCGCCGCGGTCCGGGGCGGCCGGGCGTCGGGTAAGCGGGTCGGGGGCTCCCGGGCGACGCGGGCGGCAGGTGGGGGGCGGATCCCCGGCAAGGTGGCCGGATCCATGCCAGGTCCCCGGCAAGCTCGCTGGCCGAACCTGCGGGGGTCGGACACCCCGACCGGGGCCCGTGCGGCGACGCACCCCCCGGGCACGCCGAGGAGGAAGGCATGACCGCCCACACCGCCGTCTCACCGTCCTGCAGGACCGCTCCGGCTCCCGTCGTCGGGGGCGCCTCCCCGGCGGCGACCCGGCCCGCTCCCGAGCACGGCAGCCCGCCCCCCGGGACGGCGGAGCGGGCCGGGTCCGACGGACCCGCCACCTTCCGGATCGTCCCGTGGGTGGACCCGGTCGCCGATCCCCACGGGGTCCATCCCTGCTCCCGCTACGTCGAGCTCTACTGGCTGGGCATCCTCGGCCCGTCGGCCACCTGGCTCCTCCGCCGGGTCTCCTACGGCCTGGAGGTGAGCGCCGGCGGGTTCGACCTCGACCTCGCGGAGACGGCTCGGTCGCTCGGCCTGGGCGACCGCATGGGGAAGAACTCCCCCTTCCGCCGATCGCTCCAACGCCTCACCACCTTCGGGCTGGCCCGGCCGCACGGACCGGGGAGCCTGGCCGTGCGGACCCGGATCCCGCCCCTTCCCCTCCGGCATCTCGAGCGTCTCCCGCCGTCCCTCCAGCAGAGCCACCGGCGGTGGACGGCCGAGCGGTCCCTCCCGGAGCCCGAACAGATGCGACGGCGCGCCGCCCGCCTGGCCTCGGGTCTCGCCGCCGGAGGGGCGTCGCCCGCCGACATCGAACGGCGGCTGGGCGAGTGGCGTTTCCACCCGGCGGTCGCCTTCCGGGCCGCCCACCCGCTCCCGGGTGTGGCCACGGTGCCGGGCCAGCCTTCAGGTCGGCCGGGGACGACCGGAGGCGCCGGGGACCCCGGGGAGGTCACCGCCGGCACGGCCGACGGCCCGAGCGGCACGGGGCAGTCCTACTCCCCGGCGTTCCGGACCACCGACTCCGCGAACCGGGCGGAGGTCAGCAGCTCGACCAGGGTGCGGACCCCGAAGCCGGTGCCCCCCTTGGTCAGGTAGCGGACCTGTTCGTCCGAGCGGGCGGGACCGGCGATGTCGAGATGGGCCCAGGGGACGGCACCCACGAACTCCCGGAGCAGCATGGCGGCGGCGATGCTGCCGGCCTTGCCCGCCCGGCCCACGTTCTTCATGTCGGCGATCTCCGAGTCGATGTGGCTCCGGTAGTCGTCGGGGAGCGGCAGCGGCCACGACGGCTCGCCCGCCCGCTCCCCGGCGGCGCGCACCTCGGCGACCAGACGCTCGTCGTTCCCGAACAGCCCGGCGATGTCGCCGCCGAGCGCCACCACCGCGGCCCCGGTCAGCGTGGCGAGGTCCACGATGGCGTCGGGCCGCGCCTCGGCCGCCAGCGCCAGCGCGTCCGCCAACACCAGCCGGCCCTCGGCGTCCGTGTTCAGCACCTCGATCGTCTTTCCGTTGCGGGTGGTCAGGACGTCGCCCGGCTTGGTCGCCTCCCCACCGGGCATGTTCTCCGTCAGCGGAGCGATGGCCGTGATCCGCAGCCCGGCACCGAGCGCGGCCAGGGCGTCGACCGCGCAGAGCACCGCGGCCGCGCCGGCCATGTCCGTCTTCATCGTCTCCATGCCTGACGCCGTCTTCAGTGACAGGCCACCGGAGTCGAACGTGATCCCCTTGCCCACCAGCGCCACGTGGGGGACCCGTCCCCGCACCTCCATCGGGCGGTCGGGCCGGTACTCGACGACGACCAGGCGGGGCGGCTGGCTCGAGCCCCGGGCCACCCCGAGCACGCCGCCCAGCCGTTCCGTCGCGATCCGCTCCGCGTCCCAGACCTCGACGGTGAGCTGGCTCACGTCGCGGAACCTCCGGACGAAGAGCTCGGCGAACTTCCACGGCGTCAAGGAGCTGGGGGGCTGGTTGACCAGGTCGCGGGCCAGGCTCACCGAGTCAGCGATGCGGGACCCCCGGGCCACCCCCTCGGCGGCCGGGTTCACCTCCGAAGGCGACTCAGTCGCCACCACCAGCCGTCCCAGTCGGGCCGGACGCTCGCCGGTACGGTAGGTCTCGTACCGGTACCCGGCCATCGCCGCCCCCAGGGCCACCGCTTCCGCCGTCCGGGCCACCGGGAGGGGGATGCCGTCCGGCAGGAGGAACGCGGCCGCGCCCCCGTCGCCGATCGCCCGGATGCTCGCGGCCGCGGCCCGCCGGAGCGTCTCGAGCCCGGCGTCGCCGGCGAGGGCGGATGCCTCTCCGACCCCGACCAGCACGGTGTCGGGGCGGGCGGCGGACACGTCCCCGGTCCCCGTGCCGTCGCCGGTGCGCATCCGGGCCGTGGCCGGCCCCACGGCATGGAACACCACGGTCTGGCCCACCTTGCCGGTGAACCCCTGACGCTTGCACCACGCCGGGTCGAGGACGGTGGGGACCGTCGCCCCGGCGAGATCGACGGAGACCCCGGCCGCCGGCTGGGGGCCCTCGGGACCCGAGAAGGTCGGGACCGCGACCGCGACCAGATCGGCGGGCAGGGCGTTGGCGGAGGCGCTCTCGATCCTCACGGGCGACCTCCCGGCCCGTCGGTCCCCGGGTCCCCCCCGGCAACCCCCACCCCGTCGGGGTCGGGACCCCTCTCCTCCCGACGGGTCCGGCCGGCCCGGTCCGGTGCACTCCGCACCGTCCGCGCCAGCAGGTGCCCCTCGCCCTCGGTCCAGCGGGCCATCGCCCACAGCAGGTCGGAGAGGCGGTTCAGGTAGCGACCGACCGCCGACCCCTCGACCGGGTGGGACACCGTCAGCCGCTCAGCCCGGCGGACCACGGTACGGGCGAGATCGAGGGCGGCGGAGACCCGGTCCGCCCCGGGGATGACGAAGTCGGACGGCATGTCGAACCGGTCGATGAGAGCGTCGATGCGCACCTCGAGCGCCGTCACCATCTCTTCGGTGACCAGCGTGGTGCCGGGCACCAGCTTGGCCCGGTTGGCCGGGTCGGTCGCCACCTCGGCCATCAGCACGTACAGGTCGCGCTCGAGGTCGACCAGGAGCCCGTCGAGCTCCGATCCGGGCGGCGCCTCGGCCCGGGCCACGCCCATCGACGCCTGTGCCTCGTCGACCGCCCCGTTGATCTCCATGGACGGTGCGTCCTTGGCCACCCGGCCTCCGTAGAGCAGACCGGTGGTCCCGTCGTCGCCCGTCTTGGTGTAGATCCTGACCCTGACCACGTCACCCTGCCTGTCTCACGCCGCTCGTCCCGCCGGAGATGCTAAGCGAACCCGGGCCGCACCCCGACAGACCACCGGTATCCTGGCAGGACGATGGCCCGACCCGATGCCCCTGACTCCGCGTACCTCCGAGCCGCCACCGAGCGGGTAGTGGTGTTCGACGGGGCAATGGGGACGAACCTTCAGCTGGCCGGTCTCGGGGCCGACGACTTCGGGGGGCCCGAGCTCGAAGGCTGCAACGAGCTGCTCGTCGTCACCCGACCCGACGTCATCGACCGGGTGCACCGCTCCTTCCTGGAGGTCGGGTGCGAGGTCGTCGAGACGGACACCTTCGGCGCCTTCGGGCCCGTCCTCGCCGAGTACGGGCAGGCGCACCGGGTGGTCGAGCTGAACCGCGCCGCCGCGCAGCTCGCCCGCCAGGCCGCCGATGACTTCTCGACGCCGGACCGGCCCCGGTGGGTAGCTGGCAGCATCGGGCCCGGGACCAAGTTCCCGACCCTGGGCCAGATCCGCTACGCCGACCTCCGCGACGCCTACGAGCTGCAGGCCGGGAGCCTTCTCGAAGGCGGCGTCGACCTGATCCTCGTCGAGACGGTCTTCGACCTCCTGCAGGCCAAGGCGGCGATCAGCGGCGCCCGGCGGGCGATGCGGACCACTGGACACCACGTACCGATCCAGGTCCAGGTCACCATCGAGCTGACCGGGACCATGCTTCCCGGCACCGAGATCGGGGCCGCACTGTGCGCGCTCGAGGCGATGGACGTGGACCTGGTCGGCCTGAACTGCGCCACCGGACCGGCGGAGATGTTCGAGCCCCTGCACCACCTGACCGGGCACTCGCGCCTCCCGGTGACCTGCCTCCCCAACGCCGGGCTCCCCTCCGTCGTGGACGGGGCCATGCACTACGACCTCACCCCCGACCAGCTGGCCGACTTCCACCGGCAGTTCGTCGGGGAGCTCGGCGTCTCGGTGGTCGGGGGATGCTGCGGTACGACCCCGGCCCACCTGGCCGCGGTGGTCGAGGCCTGCGCCGACCTGGCGCCGGCCGTCCGGGCACCCGAGCCGGAGCCGGGCGCCGCGTCGATCTACACCCATGTGCCCTTCACCCAGGACGCCTCGTTCCTGGTGGTCGGCGAACGGACCAACGCCAACGGGTCCAAGCGGTTCCGGGAGGCGATGCTGGCGGCCGACTGGGACACCTGTGTCGGCATGGCGCGTGACCAGGTGCGGGAGGGATCGCACCTCATCGACGTCTGCGTCGACTACACCGGCGCCGACGGCGTCGCCGACATGGAAGAGGTAGTCTCCCGGTTCGCCACCCAGTCCACCGTGCCGCTGATGGTCGACTCCACCGAGGCGCCGGTGGTGGAGACCGCGCTGTCGTGGATCGGCGGGCGCGCCGTCATCAACTCGGTGAACCTGGAGGAGGGGGACGGCGAGGGGACCCGGCTCGACTCGTTCCTGTCCCTCGCCCGGGAGTTCGGCGCCGCGGTGGTGTGCACCTGCATCGACACTGAAGGCCAGGCCCGCACCGCCGACTGGAAGGTGCGCGCCGCCAGGGCGATCCACGACATCGCCACCACCCGCTACGGACTCCGGCCCGCCGACCTGATCTTCGACCCGCTGGCGCTCCCGCTCTCGACCGGCATGGAGGAGAGCCGGAGGGACGGCATCGAGACCATCGAGGGGATCCGGCGGATCAAGGCCGAGCTGCCCGGGGTATACACGATCCTCGGGCTCTCCAACGTCTCGTTCGGGCTCAACCCGGCGGCACGCCAGGTCCTCAACTCCGTCTTCCTCCACGAGTGCGTGGCGGCGGGGCTCGACGCGGCCATCGTCCACGCCTCGAAGATCCTCCCGCTCTCCAAGGTGGACGAACGGGCGCGGGAAGTGTGCCTCGACCTGATCTACGACCGGCGACGCCCGGACTACGACCCGCTCACCGAGCTCCTCACCCTGTTCGAGGGGGCGTCCACCTTCACGGTCGCCGCCGGCGAGGACCGGTCGGGATGGACCGTCGAACGGCGGCTGGAGCAGCGGATCGTGGACGGGGACCGCAACGGCCTCGAGGACGACCTCGACGAGGCGATGGCCGCCGGGCTGGCCCCGCTCGCCATCGTCAACGACATCCTCCTGACGGGGATGAAGACGGTCGGCGAGCTGTTCGCATCCGGTGAGATGCAGCTTCCCTTCGTCCTCGGATCGGCCGAGACGATGAAGGCGGCGGTCGCCCACCTCGAGCCGCACATGGAGAAGGCCGACCAGGGCGGCAAGGGCACGATGGTGCTGGCCACGGTCAAGGGGGACGTCCACGACATCGGGAAGAACCTGGTCGACATCATCCTCACCAACAACGGTTACCAGGTGAAGAACCTGGGGATCAAGGTCGGCATCGGCGACATGGTGGCCGCACTCGAGGAGACCGGGGCGGACGCTATCGGCATGAGCGGTCTGCTGGTCAAGTCGACGCTGATCATGCGGGACAACCTCGAGGAGCTCAACCGGCGCGGGCTGTCCCACATCCCGGTGATCCTCGGCGGTGCCGCGCTCACGAGAACCTACGTCGAGCGCGACCTCCGGGCCGTCTACCAGGGTCGCCTCTTCTACGGCAAGGACGCCTTCGAGGGGCTGCGCACCATGGACCACCTCGTCGAGATGAGCCGCACCGGCGAAGACGACCCCGACTTCGGCCGGGTCAGCGGTGGCCGCGACCTCGGGCCGAGGAAGAGCGAGCAGCGCAGGCAGAAGGCGTTGGAGGCAGCCGAGCGGGGCGACGTCCTCCCGACCCGTTCGCCCACGGTGGTCTCCGACAACCCGCTGTTCACACCGCCGTTCGCCGGAAGCCGGGTCGCGAAGGGGATCCCCCTCGACGACATCGCCGCCTACCTCAACGAGACGGCGCTGTTCCGCAACCAGTGGGGATTCCGGCCGGAGACGGGCGAGGACGACACGACGTTCAAGGACCGGGTGCGCGGCCTGCTGCGCGAGCAGATGGCCGGGGCCAAGTCGGCGCAGCTCCTGTTGCCCCAGGTGGCCTGGGGACACTTCCCCGCGAACGCGGACGGCGACGACCTGGTGATCTTCAAGGACGAGGGCCGGAGCGCCGAGTGGATGCGGTTCACGTTCCCGAGGCAGGTGGAGGATCCCTGGCTCTGCATCAGCGACTTCTTCCGGCCGGTCGGATCGGGGGACGAGGACTACGCCAGCTTCCAGGTGGTCACCATGGGGCAACGGATCTCCGAGGAGACCGCACGGCTGTTCGCGGCCGACGAGTACCAGCGCTACCTCTACCTCCACGGCCTCGGGGTCGAGATGGCGGAAGCGCTGGCCGAGTACTGGCACCACCGGATCCGCGAGGAGCTCGGATTCGCGTCGGAGGACGGACCCTCGCTGGCAGGTCTGTTCCGCCAGAAGTACCGGGGTGGCCGCTACTCGTGGGGCTACCCGGCCTGCCCGAACCTGGAGGACAACGCCAAGGTCGTCGAACTCCTCGGCGCCGAACGCATCGGTGTTGAGGTGAGCGACGGGTTCCAGCTCCATCCCGAGCAGTCGACCACCGCGATCATCTGCCACCACCCCCAAGCCAAGTACTTCGTGGCGTAGCGACGCGGTGGGTGGTGGACGGCCCCGGCCGACTCGAAGAGGACCGCCCCGGTCCCGACCCCGCCGCGCCGGGACGAACGGTCCGGATGCCGCCCTCGCCGCCCACGACGCCGTCGTGGCCCTCGCCGCCGTCGTGGCCCTCGCCGTCGTCGTGGGCCTCGCCGTCGTCGTGGGCCTGGCTGCTGTCGTGGGCCTGGCAGGACGGGTGCCAGAGGCGGGGGCCGCGGTTCCCGTCCGGTATCCGCCGCTCGGGCCGGTGGTCCTCGCCGAGCCGCTGCCCGGGTTCACCGTGGCCGCACCGGGGCCGACGAACGGTCCGCTGACCGCCGCGGGGTTCGCCGCCCAGTCCTCGGACCCGGCTCAGGCGACCGCCGAGTTCGACGCCTTGGCGGACCAACCGGGCTTCGCCGCCGAGCTCCGCCTGTGGACCGACGTCCACGGGCCAGCCAAGGGTGCCAACGATGTCGTCATCACGTTGTTCCGGGTGACGGTGGCAGCGCAGCGGTCCGAGCTCGCCGCCGGTCTCGCCCTCCCCTACCAGCAGGCGGCCGGCGCGTCCCCGTTCACCGTCCCCAGCATTCCCGGTGCCGAGGGCTTCACCGTTCCGGTCGCCACCTCCGGAGGGGTCACCGAGCAGACGGTCGTCTTCACCTACGGCGTCTACGTGGCCGTGGTGCAGCTCGCCTCGTCGGACGCCGTCTCCAACCCGGCGCCGTTGAGTCCCGCCGATGCCATCGGGGTCGCCTTCGACCAGTATCAGGCGGTGGTCCACGCGCCGGGGATCCCCGAGCGGGTGCGTCGGGGGATCCCGGCACCGGCGACCGACCGGGGCGGGGGTCTGCGCCTCGGCGGCGTGTCGGCAGTGTTGGCCGGCGTCGCCGTGCTGGCCGCGGTGGCGTGGCTCGCAGATCGGCGGAGGCGACCCAGGCTCACTGCGGCACCCGATCCTTGGTCCCCGGACGGCGTGCTCGCCGCCATTGGGGCCGTCCCGGTCGGTCGTCCGCCGTCGGCCGGTGGTGTGTCGCCGCCACCGGTCCTCCTGCCGGGGACCAGGCCTGGGTGGCAGCCCGACCCGTCCTCGCCGGAGTCCACGATGCGCTACTGGGACGGGGAGCGGTGGACCGATCACGTCGCCCGCAGGACGGGGCCCGGCTGACGGCAGTCGGCTGACCAGAGCCCGGCGGGCGGACCGGGTCAGCGGGTGTCGCCACTGCCGCATCGCCTCCCCGGTACCATGGGGCCCGATGGGCCTCCTCCCCTCTTGTGGCGTCGTCTTCTCGGCCCAGTTCGCGCTCACCTCCTCCCACCTGCGACTCGTCGGCATCGTCGTCGTGGCCGTGCTCGTGGTCTTCGTCGGGGTCCGCCAGGTGATGCACGCCCGGAACCTGAAGCGGCGCAAGGCGGCGTCCGTCGGCTACCACGACCGCGACGTCGCCCAGTACGGGGTGGGACCCGCCGGGTTCGCCGGGGCCGCCTCGGCACGGACGGCCGACGGCACGCCGCTCGCCCCGACCTTCGGCCCGGGCACGGCGGGGGCCCCGGCGCTCCCGCCGCCGTTCGTCACCGCCGGCCCGGCCGCATCTGCGGCACCGTCGGCACCGCCCGCGTCACCAGCGCCGCCCCCCGGGCCCCCCGGGCCCCCCGGGCCGCCCGGTCCTCCGGCGCCACCGGCCGGCCGTCCGGGTGCGGTTGCCGCCGGTTGGCTCCCCGACCCTTCGGGCGATCCCTCGGTGCTCCGCTACTGGGACGGGACCGGGTGGACCCCCCACACCGCGCGGCGGGGCGCCTGAGCAGTCGCAGACTCCGTACCGGAACGGCGCAGAACGGGGCGGGGTGGGGGCCGTCAGAGCGCCAGCGTGGCACCCCCGTCGACCACCACTGCGGCTCCGTTGACGAACGCGGCCGGCTGGGAGCAGAGGAACGCCACCACCTTGCCGAAGTCGGACGGATCCCCCATGACCCCGGCACCTCCGAGCTCCCGCATCCGATCGGTGGCGTGCGGGCCCGGGCAGGCCAGGTTCAGCGTGATGCCGCTCCCCTCGCGGGCGAGGTCCTGCGCCGCCGTCTTCGCCCACGCCCACAGGGCGGTGCGGGCGGTGTTCGACAAGGCCAGCGTCGGCACCGGTTGCACCACCGAGTACGACGTGATGCAGCACATCCGGCCCCACCCACCGGCACGCAGGACCGGGGCTGCCGCCCGCACCAAGCGGACCGAGGCGAGGAAGTTGGCCTCGAACGCACCGGCCAGGTCGCCGTCGGTCACGTCGAGCGCCCGCCCCGGTGGCGGCCCGCCGGCGTTCGCCACCACGATGTCGAGACGGCCGAACCGCTCCCCGGCCAGAGCCACCAGCCGGTCCGGCGTCGCCGGATCAGCCATGTCGGCGACCTCGGTCACCACCGCGGCACCCTCGGCCCGCAACTGGGCGGCGGCCTCCGCCAGGGATGCCTCCCCCCGGGCGGCGACCACCAGGTCGACCCCGTCGGCGGCCAGGGCGCGCGCCGTGGCCAGCCCGAGACCACGCGAGCCCGCGGCCACCACCGCCACCCTTCCTGCGATCCCCAGATCCATGCCCTTCTCCCTCCGGTCCGACTGCGGACAGTACCGCCCCCGTCCCGACCGCCGCCGCAGGCGGGGCTCACGGACCGAACGCCACCATGGCATGGTCGGCGCGGTTGAGGCGTTCCGGCTCCCCGTCCTCCCCGATCACGACGATGTCCTCGAGCCGCATGCCGAACCGCCCGGTGACGTAGATCCCCGGTTCAACGGAGAACGCGTTCCCGACTTCGAGGAGCACACCGTTCCCTTCCACCAGGTAAGGGTCCTCGTGCTCCTCGATCCCGATGCCGTGACCGGTCCGGTGCCAGAAGTGCTCCCCGTAACCGGCTTCGTCGATCACCGTCCGGGTGGCCCGGTCGACCGCCTCGGCTGCCACGCCGGCCCGTGCGGCGACGACCCCCGCCTGTTGCGCCGCTCGGAGGACCTCGTAGCACTCGGCGATCTCCGCCGGAGGCGTGCCCGTGTACACCGTCCGGGTGATGTCCGAGCAGTACCCGACCGCACCGGCGTCGCCGCTGAGCGCCAGCACACCCCCGAAATCACACACCACCGTCTCGTCCGGGCCCACGACGCGGGCCCCCGGCTCGTGATGGGGGCTCGCCGCGTTGGGACCGCTCCCCACGATGGCGAAGTTGACCTGCTGGTGCCCTTCCGCCAGCAACAGGTCCCCGAGGTCCCCGGAGACGTCGGACTCCCGCCGGCCGACAAGCGGAACCTCCCCCGCCTGGAGCACCGCCGCCACCCGGTCCGCTGCGGCGGCTGCGGCGCGGAGGGCTGCGATCTCCCCGACGTCCTTCACCGCCCGCACCGGGGCGGTGACCGACGACGAAGGCCTCCAGGTCACTCCGGGAAGCACACTCTGCAGCGCGAGCAGCGACGTCGCCCAGGCCCGATCGGAGACGGCGACCACCGGAGCAGCCCCAGCGTCCGCATCAGGAGAGCGGACCGATCGGCGCAACAGGGATGCCACCAGGTCGACCGGGTCGTCCCCGTCTTCCCATGCCAGCACCGTGAACAGGTCCGCCCGCGGGGAGACCCGAGGAGCCTCCAACCGGGGGACCACCAGGACCGGCTCGCCTGCTGCAGGGAGCACCAACATGGTCAGCCGTTCCAACGGCATGGCCCGGTACCCGGTCAGCCAAGGCAGGTCCGCGCCGTGGGAGAGGCAGAGGACATCGACACCCTCCACCGCCATCCGCTCACGGACCCGGCCGACCCGATCGGCGCCGGCGAAGGGCACCATCCCGGGGTCCTCCCCGGAGGGCCCCGTCACGACACCCGCCGCACCAACGACACCGGCTGACGGGACGGGGGGGTCGGAACCGTCTCCGTCGCCTCCCGGGCGTGGTAGCTGGATCGGGTGAGCGGGGACGCCTGGACGTGGCCGAACCCCATCGCCAGAGCGGCCCTGCGCAGCTCCTCGAACTCCTCGGGCGCCCACCAGCGCGCCACGGGCAGGTGGTCCCTGCTCGGACGCAGGTACTGACCCACGGTCACGATGTCCACCCCGACCGCCCGGAGGTCCGCCAGGGTGGCCAGCACCTCCGACGCCCGCTCCCCCATGCCCAGGATGATCCCCGACTTGGTCGCAAGACCGGCGTCCTTGGCGCGAGCCAGCACAGTCAGGCTCCGGGCGTACCCGGCGGACGGCCGGGCCGCACGCTGCAGGCGCGCCACCGTCTCGATGTTGTGGTTGAGGACGTCCGGTCGGGCCTGGAAGATCGTTGCGAGCGCGTCGGCGTCCCCCTTGCAGTCGGAGATCAGCACCTCCACCGACGTGCCGGGGCTCCGCCGCCGTACCGCGGCGATGGTGGCGGCGAACCCGGCTGCCCCGCCGTCGGCGAGATCGTCCCGGGCGACACAGGTCACCACCGCATGGGCGAGTCCCATCCGCTCCACCGCCCGGGCCACCCGGTCCGGTTCCCCCGGGTCCAGCGGCAGCGGGCGGCGGGTGTCGACCTGGCAGAAGCCGCAGGCGCGGGTGCAGCGCTCGCCGTTGATCATGAAGGTGGCGGTCCGCTCCGACCAGCACTCGTAGATGTTCGGGCAACCGGCCTCCTGACAGACCGTCACCAGACCGAGCTCCCGCACCTGGCGCTCGGTCTCGAGGTACCCGTCGCCCATCCTGGCCCCGACGCGGAGCCAGGCCGGCTTCCGACCACCGAGGGGCAACCCGGCCTCGGGATCGACCCCCGCCCGGCGGAGCCGGCGGGCCAGCGGCGGCCCGTGCCCGTCAACCGAGGACCGGGCAGCCTCGGCCGGGACCTTCTCCGCCCGGTCGGAGGACGCCCCGCCGGTCACCCGCTGCACCTCCGGACACCCACCCCAGCCGGTGCTGTCGGCACCGACCACCGCATCGACCACCGCATCGACCACCTCGGACATCGTCGCCCCGATCCCCTCCGCCCGCAGCGAGGTGACCGGTCGGTCGGCGATGCCGCACGGGACGATGTGGCCGAACATGGACAGGTCGACCGATACGTTCAGGGCGAACCCGTGCAGGGTCCGCCCCCGGGCGGTGCGCACTCCGATGGCGCAGATCTTCCGCGGTCCGGCACCTCCCGGAGGGTCGTCCAGACCGACCCACACCCCCGGATAGCCGGTCAGGCGGCCGACCCCGTCGGGGTCCATCCCCAGACCGACCAGCGTGGCGACGATCAGGTCCTCGATGCGGCGGACATGGTCGGGACCCCGGTGCGGACCGTCCCCGACCGAGACGATCGGATAGCCGACGAGCTGGCCCGGACCGTGGAAGGTGACGGCGCCACCCCGGTCCACTGCCACCTGGTCCGCCCCGACCGTGGCCGGATCGACCAGGATGTGGGCGGGATCGGCGTGGGAGCCGAGCGTGTAGACGGCGTCGTGCTCCATGAGCAGCAGGTAGTCGTCGCCGGAGTGGCTCCAGATGGCGCGCTGCAGGTCCCAGGCTTCGCGGTAGGCGACCCGTCCCAGCCAGCGGACCCTCAACGGGCCGGGCAGCGGGGTGGCCGGGGGAGGATCAAAGCTCCCCTGCCCAGTCACGCTGGTCGAGGATCTCCGCCACCCGCGAGAGGAACCGGGCGACGTACGCGCCGTCGACGGCACGGTGGTCGAAGTTCACCGCCGCCAGGCCGACCGAGTGGATGGCGATCGACTCGGTTCCGTCGGGGAGGGCGACCACCACCGGCTTGCGGGAGATGCCGTCGGTGGACAGGATCGCCACCTGGGGCTGGTTGATGATCGCCCCGGTGAGGAGCGTGCCGAACGGGCCCGCATTGGTGATGGAGAAGGTCCCCCCGCTGATGTCGTCGGCGCTCAGGCGCCGCGAGCGGGCCCGGTCGGCCAGCTCGCGGATCCTCCGGGCCATGCCCCGGAGGGTCAGCTCCTCCGCCCGGTGGACCACTGGCACGATCAGCCCCTCGTTGTCGAGATCGACCGCGATGCCGAGGTTGATGTCCCGGTGGACGACCAGGGCGTCGTCGCCGACCGAGGCGTTGAGATGGGGGAAGTCGCCCAGGGCCTCCACCGTCGCCCGCGCCGCGAACGGCAGGTAGGTCAGGCCGAAGCCCTCCTCTGCCCGGAAGCGCTCGCCGTGTGCCCGACGGACCTGCTCCACCCGCTCGTAGTCGATCTCCTTGACCATCAGCGTGTGGGGCGAGGTCGCCTTGGACCGGACCATGTGCTCCGCGGTCCTCCGCCGGATGTTGGTGAAGGGGACCACCTCGTCCCTGTCGGCGCCGGTGCGGACCGGAGTGGGGGTCGGGGTCGGAGCGGCCGCCGTGGCGGTTGAGGCCGGGACCGCCACCGGCGGGGCCGGGGCGGTGGGTGCGGTCGCCGACAACGCGCCGGCGATGACCGCCTCCACGTCCTCGCGGGTGATCCGGCCACCGATGCCCGTCCCCGTCAGCGAGGTCGCGTCGAGGCCGTGGTCGGCGATCAGGCGCCGGACCATCGGGGACAGCACCTCCGAAGCGCCGGCGGCGACGCGTGGTGCGACGCGGCCCGGCGGGGCCGGCGGGGGACCGGTGACCGGTGGGGGTGCGGCGGCGACCGGGGGTGCGGGGGATCGCGGAGCCGACGGAGCTGCGGCGGGCTCCGGAGCCGACGGAGCCGGAGCCGGGGTCGGGGTCGGGGCAGCGTCGGCAACGGCGGGCGCTCCGTCGCCGATGACCGCCAGGCGGGCGCCCACGTCGACCGTGTCCCCCTCCTCCACGAGGATCTGCGTCAGGACACCGGTGACCGGTGACGGCACTTCCGAGTCGACCTTGTCCGTCGAGACCTCGAAGAGGGGCTCGTCCCGTTCCACCTGCTCACCGATGGCCTTCAGCCATTTGGTGATGGTCCCCTCGGTCACCGTCTCGCCGAGCTGCGGCATGGTCACATCAGGCAACGTGGAGCCCCCTTCCGGTCAACGCCAGCACCGTCTCGCCGAACGTCTCGGACAACGACGGGTGTGGCTGGATGAACTGGGCCACCTCGTCGGGGGTCGCCTCCCAGTTGACGGCCAGGTACCCGGCGCCGAGCTGCTCGGTCACCCACGGCCCGGCCATGTGGACCCCGAGGATCCGCCCGGCGGACCCGTCGGGCCGGCGCTCGGTCACCACCTTGACCAGCCCCTCCGTCTCACCCAGGATCCGGGCCCGGCTGTTGCCGCCGAAGGGGTCCTTCTTCGTCACCACGTCGATGCCGGCGGCGACGGCTGCCTCCTCGGTGAGACCGGCGAAGGCCACCTCCGGGTGGCAGTAGATGGCCCAGGGCACCCGGGTGTAGTCCACGGGGAGGACCGGCTCGCCGAGCATCGCCTTGACGGCGACGATCGCTTCCGCGAAGGCGACATGAGCGAGCTGGGGCGTCCCCGCCACCACGTCCCCGACCGCCCACACGCCGTCGGCCGCGGTACGCATCAGCCCGTCCGCCACCACGAAGCCGCGGTCGTCGACGACCACCCCGGTCCCCTCGGCCAGGAGGCCCTCGGTGCGGGGCCGGCGCCCGACCGACACGACGACCGCTTCGACCTCGAGCGTCTCGTCGTCTCCGTAGGAGACGGCGGTGACCTTGCGCGACGGGTCGGGCTTGTGGCCGTGCACCGGGGTGCCCGCCTTCACGCTGATACCCCGCTTGCGGAAAGAGCGGCCGACCACCGCAGCCACGTCCGGATCGCACCCCGAGAGGATGGTGGGGAGCGTCTCGAACACGGTGACCTCCGACCCGAGATCGGCGAACACCGAGGCGAACTCGCACCCGATGGCGCCGCCGCCGATGACCGCCACCGACGCTGGGAGCGCCTCGAGGTCGAGGACCTCGTCGGAGGTCATCACCACCTCGCCGTCGACGTCGAAGCCCGGGATGGTCCGCGGCAGCGATCCGGCGGCGAGCACCACGTTCCGGCCGGTGATCTCCGCCATGGAGCCGTCCACCCCGGCGATGCGGACGAGATGTCCCGGATGCAGCGTGCCGGTCCCGTTGTAGACGGTGATCCCGCGCCCCTTCATCAGGCCGGAGAGGCCCTTGAACAGCTGGTCGACGACCTGACCCTTGCGCGCCTGGCTGACCCCGAACCGGACGGACGGGCGTTCCCCGTCGGCCGGCACGTCACCCACCCCGAATTCGGACGCCCGGGCCACCGTCCGGAAGACCGCCGCCGTCTCGAGGAACTCTTTGGCCGGAACGCATCCCCGATGGAGGCAGGTGCCGCCCACCTTGTCCAGCTCGACCACGGCCACCGAGAGGCCGGCCGCCGCCCCGTAGAGGGCGGTGGCGTACCCGCCGGGGCCACCCCCGACCACGACCACGTCGTACCTGCCCTCCCCTGCATCCCCGCCGTTCGTGCTCCCCCCCGATGTTGCGTGCTCCGAAGCCACTCCGGGTCCCGTGGGAACCACCTCCGTCCGTCGAATGCCGAAGGACCGCCCGCACGGTTCACCGCCCGGCGTCCGTTGTCAGCCTACAGGGACTGTGACCGGTCCCGTCTCGGCGCGCGTCGTAGCGAACAGCCGCGCGAGCCGGATCACCGCCGGCGCCCGCAACGGCTGCGGTCTCTCAGGACAGCACCCGCTTGCGGAAGTTCCGGAGGCCGACCCCGAGGAAGAGGGCGGTGAACGCGATGAGGACGGGGTAGACCACGTAGAGGTGCATGTGGGACGCGTCGGTGAACGCGGCCCGCATCCCCTCGTTCACATAGATGAGGGGATTGACCAGGACGACGGTCTGCAACCAGTGCCACCCTCCGACCTTGACCGGGGCAAGCCGGGTCCACTGGTAGTAGGTCCCTCCGAGGAAGGTGACCGGGAGCACCACGAAGCCGAACATCAGGCCGATGTTCCGGGGCTCGAACGTGGTGCCGAGGAGCAGCCCGAGCGACGCCATGGCCACGCAGGCCAGGGGGACCATGGTCAGGATGATCCACCAGTGGAGGTTGAGGTGGGCCTCCACGCCCTGTGCGTGCACCACCGAGGCGATGGGGAGCACGATGACCGCGGAGATGGCCCCCTGCACGGCCCCCGAGAGCACCTTGGCCATGGCGACCAGCCAGATCGGGCACGGAGCCTGCACCCTGTCCTCGATCTCGCGGGTGTATCCGAACTCCTGGGCCATGGTCAGGGCGACCGACTGGACGCCCTGGAAGAGGATGGAGATGCCGACCACCCCGGGCACCAGGACGGTGGCGAAGTCCGACTCGGCCCCCCTGCCACCGCCGCCGCCGATGCCCTGGCCGATCTTCGGGAACACGTAGAGGAACACGAAGCAGAGGAGGAACGGCTGGACGATGGTGCGGATCACGAACTCGGCCAGATGCTTGCGCAGGACGAGCAGGTCCCGGAGGATGAGCGCCCACAGCGCGGTCCGTCCGGCCGCCACGGTCGAACGCCGGGGTCGCAGGTCGATGTGCCGGTGGTCGTCCGAAGGAAGCCCGGTCGACCCGGTCGCCTGGGTGGTCGTCATCAGTCCCTGAGCTCCTTCCCGGTGAGGTTGATGAACACCGTCTCCAGGGTCGGCTCGGCCAGCGAGAGGTCGATCACCGAGAAGCCGGCGCCCTCGCACAGCGAGACCACGGTGGGCAGGAGCCGCTCGGCCCCCACCACGTGCAGCTCCACCGCGCCGTCGACGGTGCGGGCCCGGGTCACCCCGGGGATGCCGGAGCGCAACACCCCGGCCAACTGCTCGGGATCCCCGGTGGCGACCACGGTCACGATGGTGTCGGCGTCGACGGCCTGCTTCAGCCCGCCCGGGGTGTCGAGGGCGAGGATCCGCCCGTGGTCCATGATGGCCAAGCGGTCACAGAGCTGGTCGGCCTCTTCCATGTAGTGGGTGGTGAGCAGGATGGTCTGTCCCTCCCCGTTCAGCTCGCGGAGGATGTCCCACAGGGCCAGGCGGCTCTGTGGGTCGAGGCCGGCGGTCGGCTCGTCGAGGAAGAGCACGGCGGGTCGGTGGAAGATCGCCCGGGCCACCATCAGCCGCTGCGCCATCCCCCCCGAGAGCGCGTACACGGACGCCTTCGCCCACTTCTCGAGGTGGAACTGCTCGAGCAGACGGTCGGCGGTACGCCGGGACTCGGGACCCGCGATCCCGAACAGCCTGCCGTGGAAGTAGAGGTTCTCCCAGACGGTGAGCTGGCGGTCCAGGGTGTTCTGCTGGCTGACGATCCCGATGATCTGCTTGGCCAGAGCCGGGTGGGCGACGACATCGATGCCACCCACCACCGCCTGGCCGCTCGACGGGACCACGCGGGTGGTGAGCATTCCCGCGGTGGTCGTCTTGCCCGCCCCGTTCGGACCGAGGAGGCCGAAGATCTCTCCGGCGGACACCGAGAGGTCGAGGGCGTCGACGGCCCGGAAATCCGCCCCGGGATAGACCTTGGTGAGGCGCGTCGTGCGGATGATGGCGGAAGCGTCGGACGGTCCGTCGGCGACGGGCACGGCGTCCATTGTCGTGGTCACTGCCGGCTTCCGGAGATGGGCGCTCCCGCAAGGACGATCGTGGGGTGGGGGATCACAGTGCCGTGAGGCTAGCCGGAGGCCCGCGATCACAGGTCGGGCGGGATCGGGAGGGGCTTGCGACCGGCGACCCCCTCTTCGGCGAAGTGCCACCAGCCCAGGTCCGCCTCGTCGCGCTTCCAGCACAGCAGATAGACGACGCCCCGGCCGGTGATCGCCGGGAAGTCGACCAGGCCGGTCTCCGGATCGCGGAGCACGATGCCCTTCGCCCCGAGCTCGGCCACGGCGGACTCCACGGCGATCGGCACGGGAGCCTCGCCCATCGCCCCGTCGCCCGCGCCCCCGTCTCCACCCTCGACGCCCGCCTCGCCCGGGTCGGGCCGGGCAGGGCCCACCCCCGCCAAGGTCCCGTGGCCGTTCCTCTGCGCGACCGTCGCCTGGTGGGCGGCACGGCGCAACGCGTCGATCAGGAGCCGGACCCGCGGTAGCTCCGCACGGGCCTCCTCCACCGTCCAGTAGCGCATCGCAGCATGGTAGGTCCGCCGCGGCGACCGGGACACGGTGACCGGTGGCGTCCGGACCCGACCGGGGATCAGGCCTGCCGGGCGGCCGCCTCGGTGGCGAGCCGGTCGACCAGGTCGTTCATCCGGTCCCCCGAGTGCCCCTTGACCCAGGCGAAGGTGACCTGCCGCCCGCCGTCCACCGCCAGGTCGATGAGGGGCTCCCAGAGGTCGCGGTTGGCGACCGGTTTCCCCTGGGAGTTCCGCCATCCCTTGCGCCGCCACCCCGCCCACCACCGCTGACGGAAGCAGTTGACGACGTAGGTCGAGTCGCTCACCACCCGGACCGGTCCCGGCAGCGACCGGAGCGCCTCGAGCGCGGCGGTGATCTCCATCCGCTGGTTGGTGGTGTGGGGCTCGCCCCCGCTCGCCGACGGACCGCCGTCCACCGCCCACCCCCATCCACCCGGACCGGGGTTCCCCCGGCAGGCACCGTCGGTGTACACCACGGTGACAGCCTCGGGAGAACCGTCGGGCGAACGGTCGGGAGAACCGTCGAACAACGTCCGGGGGGAGTCCTCCGGCGGACCGGGCGGAGATGCGCACATCGTGACAGCATGCCCGCCCGGACGGGTGCGGTCCGCATCCGCCGGTCCGGGGGGGGGCGGCTTTCCCTCCGACCTCGGCGGTGGGAGCATGCGGGCATGCTCTTCGACGGCGTGACGCACCAGCTCCACGACGCAGATCCCCGGGAGACCGACGAGTGGACGGAGGCGTTCGACGACGTGGTC
>Ga0209012_1000597_pt1 | contig 47734 bp, 31 predicted proteins | sample RS3BMetagenome_FD_184735 | JGI IMG/M metagenome (GOLD analysis project Ga0209012, IMG submission 184735) | Ferric oxide microbial mat and aquatic microbial communities from Rainbow Spring, Yellowstone National Park, USA - RS3B (SPAdes) (version 3) ...
TAAGAAAGGAAAGGTCACCGCCAAGCTCAGCATGCTGCCCGTGTTCCTGAGCATCGTCCTTATGCCCGAGGCAATCCCCCTGCGCTGAGGGCTGACGGAGGTCATTATGGCGTTGGTGTTAGGCGAGCTGAAGAGCCCGCTACCGGCTCCCATCACCGACATGTAGGCGGCCAGATATGGATAGGGGGTTGCCTTCGTTATGGTGGCCAAGAGGAAAAGGCCCACCGCGTTCACGCCCAGGCCTGCCGTGCTCAGTACCCTCGACCCATACTTATCCGAAAGCCTCCCGCTCAGCGGCCCGACGGCGAGGAAAGCCAGCCCGTATGGGATCATCATTATCCCCGCTGACAGCGGGGTCTGACCGTAGGGCCCCTGCAGGAAGAATATCAAGAGGAACATGACCGCCCCCGTGGCTATACCGTTCAGCAGGTTGGATATGTTGCCAAAAGCGAACAGCCTGTCCCTGAAAAGCGAGAAATCTATGAGCGGATACCTCGTCCTTCTCTCGGCGTAGAAGAAGGCGCCGAAGAAGGGCAACGAGCCAATCAGCAGCGCGAGCGTGTAAACCAAGGGGAAGCCCGGGAAGGCCACGAAGGTCAATCCTAGCAGCATCAGGGTCAGCGCGCCGAGCAAAAGCGCGTTACCCAAGAAGTCGAACTTCTCCTGCCTGGCCGGCTCAACCACCTCGCGCAGCCTGAAGTAAGCCCAGGGCACCGCGAAAGCCGCTATGGGTATGTTGAAGAGGAATACCCACCTCCAAGATATCGTGGTCAGCACCCCTCCTATGACGGGCCCGGTGGTAAATCCCGTGACCCCAGCTATTTGGTTGATCCCCAACCCCAGGCCGACCTCCCCCTTCTTGAACGCGTCCGTGACAATCGCCGTACTGTTGACCATCAAGAACGAGCCTCCGACTGCCTGCACCGCCCTAAAAGCTATGAGCTCCACCCCGGCCACCGTCCCCTTGCCAACGGTGAGACCGCTGAGCAGGGAGCCCACGGCGAAAATCGCGAAGCCCGCGTTGTAAAGTTTCTTCCTCCCGATCATGTCGGCGAACCTCCCCAGCATTGGGACCAGGGCCACCGTCAAAAGCATGTAGATGAGGATTATCCAAAGGGCGTAGAAGAAGTTGAGGTCGAGGTCCTTCATTATGCTCGGCAAAGCGATGAGAAGCGCCGAACCCTGCATGCTGCCCAGGACGGCACCGACCGTGGTGACGGAGAGAGCCGTCCACTTGTACTCCATAAAGCTACTAAAAAAGCGCGCTTAAGCATTGCGCATACTACATAGTTTCAAGGATCGCGCGTAGCGAAGACCCCGATAACCTCTACGTGTGGACAAAGCCAGTGGGGGAAGGGAGGTAGATATTCGGGGGAGGGTTAACCCAAAATTAACCCCCGTAAAGCCCAGGTCAAGTCCTGTTACTACGCCAGGCCCGTCCCCGTGACCAAAGTCGCCCCGACCATCCCCCTGCGCATTCGCTTTAAAGAAAACTTTAGCGCGGACAAAGATCCCTTGCTGACAGACGGCGCTCAGAGTCGGCTTATCTCTGTTATCCCTGGTATCCCTCGAGAAAACGCTATGCAATACCGACGCTTGAACTTCGCGCGCCTTCGATATGGCCAACCCCCTTTGCTTATAAGCGACCGGACTTGTTTGACAGCCAGTTTGAGCGATTTGGCTTTCGGCCCCGTTCCGTCGAGGAGGCTGGGCAGGAGCCTGGGGGTCAACAACATACCGGCAAAGAACTGCACTTACTCCTGCCTTTACTGCCAGCTGGGGACTGCGCCGACCCGCTTTGAAAGGCGGACCTTTTACGCGCCAGAAGAGGTGTTTCAGGCCGTGAGGGAGAGGCTCGTCGAAGTCGAGTCCAGGGGAGAAGGGGTTGACTACGTCACTTTCGTTCCCGACGGCGAGCCGACGCTGGACTCGAACCTCGGCAGGGAGATTGAGATGCTGAAGGCGTTAGGGGTCCGCGTCGCCGTGCTCACGAATTCGTCCCTCCTCTTTCTGAGGGAGGTAAGGCAAGACCTCCTCAAAGCCGACCTCGTATCAGTTAAAGTGGATGCCTCGACGGAAAGGGTTTGGAGGTTGGTTGACAGGCCGAATAAGTCGCTTGTGTTCAAGGAAGTGATCGAGGGCCTAAAGGAGTTCTCTAGAGAATTCAAGGGTACACTGCTAACCGAAACGATGCTGATAGATGGCGTCGACTACGCAAGAGAAGAGGCAGACGGGATCGCTGCCCTCATAGCCCAGCTGGCCCCCAGCAGGGCTTACGTCGCGGTCCCGACCAGGCCGCCCGCCGAGCCTTGGGTAAGGCCTGCCAGCGAATCCCAGGTGAACGCGGTGTTCCAGTCGATCCAAAAGCGGGTAAAGGAAGCGGAGCTGCTGATAGGAGAGGAAGTGGGGACTTTCGGGAGCACGGGTGACGCTAGGAAAGACCTGCTGGCCACTATGGCGGTTCACCCGATGACCGAGCCAGCGGTGGCGGAGCTTTTAAAGAGGGACGGGGCCTCTTGGGAATTATTAGGAGAGATGCTCAATCAAGGAGAAATAGTCAGGCTCTTCTACAACGGGAAGGCCTTCTACATGAAGAGGATGGCCAGCAGGCATGAAGCCGCGAGGAAGCGAGTTGGTTAGCTGCCGTCTTTCTTTCTCCCCGCCGGGAAATTAGTTGGGTGAAGTTGGCTTTTTGGCTAAACAGGTTTAGCGCTCGCTCATCTTTTTTCTCGTGGCGAGCTCTCCCGAGGGGGCCCAAGCGTCGGAACGCAAACGCCTAACGACCGAATGAGATTTCGCCAGAGGCCTCAGACCCTTTTGCCGAAGGCGGTCGTTCAGCTCTGGGGTCAATCCAATCCCATACAATCCCGCCCACGCCGACCCAAAACGCGGATGAGGGGATCCCACTGAGGCCGGAGATCAGGACGGCGCCACAAACATTCCTTCCTCAGGCGGAGAAATCCCCGATCAAAAACGGGTCTTCGAACGGCGTTTCCCGAATTACCCCTCTCGAGGGCCCGCCATTTAACTTCGCTTCCTCAAGAGCGCGGGTTTCGTGGGGCGAGGTCAACCTTTATGGCCTTCCCCTCTCCTCTCTCCAGCATCTCGAAAGCTTCAGGAGCCTTTTCCAGGGGGAAGACGTGCGTGACCATATCCTTTAAGTTTATCCTACCGGAAGAGGCCGCCTGAATGGCCCGCTCGAAGGTCAGAGGGCTCCTGTAGGAGGTCACTATGGTTAGCTCTCTGTTGTACAGGTCGAAGGGGCTAACCGTCCACTTGGCGTCCTGCGGCGAAACGCCGAATATCTCCAGCGTCCCCCCTCTCCTGACCAAGGGATACGCGGTATTGATGGCCGCCGGGCTGCCTACCGCCTCCACCGCCTTGTCCACCCCTATCCCGTCCGTCATCTCTAGGGCCTTATCCAGCGCTTCCGAAGGAGTGGCCACCTCATCGGCGCCGAACTTCAGGGCGGCCTCCCTCCTGTCGTCCCTCGGCTCCACGGCGAGAACCTTGCTGGCACCCATCATCTTCACCAGCTGGATCATCAGGATGCCCATGGGCCCCGCGCCGACAACGGCCACGCGGTCGCCCACCTTCATGGATAGGCGATCTATGCCCCTGACCGCGCAAGCCAAAGGTTCAACGGTGGCGGCCTCCTCCCAGCTCAAGGAATCGGGCACCGCGTAAACGTTCTCAAGGGGCACCGATATGAGCTCGGTGAAACCGCCGTCCATCTCCACCCCGAAGCCCCTTAAGTTCGTGCAGAAGTAGTTCGGCTCACCTAGTCTGCAGAAGTAGCAGTGATGACAGATCACGTTTGGCTCGAACACCACGTGCTGGCCCTTCTTGAAAATCCCATCTTCATCGGGTTCTTCCACGTAGCCCGATATCTCGTGCCCTAAAACTAGCGGGAGCTTGGCCTTCCACTGCCCCTTCCACAAGTGAAGGTCGGTCCCGCATATCCCCCCGCGCATCACCTTTATGAGGACGTCTCCCTTCTTCCTGCGCGCTTCTGGTATGTCCTCTACTTCTAGTTTTTCCACCTCCTTCAAAACCAAGGCTTTCAACTGCACCCGAGCTATGGGTACCTCGACTTATAAACTTGCCACGGCCCCAAAGATGACCAAACGCGGAAATGCCGGGCTTACAAAAACGCGGTGAAGCGATTCCTGAATGGTTGAGGCGTTCCTGCCCCCTCCCTTTCCCTCTCTCCCTCCCGCTGCGACACCCAAAGGTTCGTTATGCCGAGCTACGCCACGTTACACCACTCCTCGCCACTCCGCTCCGCGCTCCTCTCATGCCGCATTTAAAGGTAAAGAATAAAAATCCCTGAAAGGAGTCCTCGTGGGATCAAAACTATCTGGGACCGTCGCCGGTTCAGTGGCAGGACTGGTCTTCGGTTCAGGGCAGTCGGCTTACCTCGCGTTACTATGGGCTTCCAGCGGTATTGTTGTGGAAAAGGCCCTAGGAGTGAAGTTCACGGAGCCGATTCTGCTATCTTCGGCGGAATCAGCGATATCGGCGGCGATTCTTTTTGGAGCTTTCTTCGGCCTGATCTACGGCTGGAGGTATGAAGGTATACCCGGCAGGAGTCCCGCCTTAAAGGGCCTGGCCATGGGGTTACTCCTTTTCCTATTCAACGTTAGCGGTTTAGGTCTATACTTAAGGCTAGGGATTGGCTACGCGGTCGGCTTCTTGGTCGTTAATTTGGTCATGGGTTTCGTCTATGGCTTGGTACTGTCGTACCTCTACTACCGGATGGAAATTTACCGACCGGATGAGCCCAGACGTTCGAATATCCCGCAGTCGATGGCTCGGCCCGAAAGTGGACTGAGTTTCATACGAAATCTTTTACCGATTCGGTTTCCGGAACACTACCTCCCTTCGGCGATGGGCGGGGCGGGGTAGGAGGGGAGGGGAGGGGACCGCTGGGCATCCAGCGCGTTTTCATGGACTTGGGCTTTTCCCGTTCGATCAAACCCGGTCTGCCCTCCTCGCTTAGACCCACCTGAACTCGGTCAGCTTTTTAGCTAGTTGAATTGAGAATCAAACGCTTCCAGAATCAGAGACCGGAATCAAGACCGGAAGCCAAGTCAGCACTCAACTCAACTCAGCTCACCCCATTTTCATCTCGAGCCGCGCCCTTTCCGGCCGCTGCCTCTCGCCTGCCTCTGCATCTGCCCCATCCTCCCTTGCGCGTTTTTCCTTGTTTTCCTCGTCGGGCCAAGGATCAGTCGCTCCAAAACTCTCGCCAAGGGTTTTTACCGGGGTGCAATACTCCCTTATGCTAAGGGTAGCGTGCGCCAACTTCCCCGTCTCCATGAAGCGGTACTTCCAAGAGCTTTCGGCCGTCGAGGTCAACCGCACTTTTTACGTCATTCCAAGGGATTCCACCCTGCAGACTTGGAGAGAGAAAGCGCCGAAGGACTTCGTGTTTTCCGTTAAGGCCAACAGGCAGCTGACCCACACAGCTCGCATGGATATTTCATCGCCGGAAGGCGCTTCCGCCCTTGAAGGAACCCTTAGGGCGGCCCGGATCCTCGGCGCCCGTTACATCCTGTTTCAGACGCCTCCCTCGTTTTGCCCACCGAACCTAAAAACCCTAAAGGACGTGCTGGGCGTGGCCAGCTCTCAGGGCTACCTGGTTGGATACGAACCAAGGGGGCAGGGCTGGAAAGGACGCGAAGCAGAATTGGCGGATGCGCTGAGGGGAGTGGCTTCGCACGTCGTCGACCCGTTCATTTCAAAGGAAGTCCACAGCGAGGGCTTCCATTACTTCCGCCTCCACGGCCTGGGCGAAAGACCTTACCGCTACCGGTATTCCGACGCGGAGCTCGCCTGGTTGAGGGATTTCCTAAGGCCCATGGAAGAGGAAGAAGTATTCCTGGTATTCAACAACACCAACATGTACGAGGACTGCAAGAGGTTCGCGGCGATGTTGAAGAGTGGGGTTTAAGGCATCGAAGCCCCGACTCGCAGTGCGCAAATTCCCAGTTATTAATCGACCTAGAAAGAACTCCTGCGAGGATGGCCATCCGAGATGGCGATCCCGGATGCCCAAGCCAGGTAGTGCCAAGCCCACCGCGGCGGGTTGACCTCAGCTTTAACGTTTTTCCTCCTCACACCCCACCGGCCGTCATCGCCATATCCCGCTCGCGTTTTCGCGAAGTCCTGGGATGCGCCCAAGCCTAGAGGCAGCGCCTTTTTCCCCTCGAAGATCGCGGTGTACCGCGTTCTCGTGTGCACCCGGCTCTCCGTGTTCGTCTAAGCCCGTGAGGCCGGAAGCATTCCACCTGCCCCGAAAATAAAATACCGCAAAACCCTACGCCATCCCAGCCCCAATCAGCTAAGCCCTTTCCACGAGGGCAGCCTTGAACAACTTACCGATGGGTGCATCGGGGCTAAGGGGAAGGGAGGCCAGCAAACCCTCCGCCTCGCGCAACAACAATTCCTCGTGCTCCCTAGCCTTCTCTTCCCCTCCCAGGACCATCACCGCGTTAGACGGATAGCTTTCCCCGTCGCTCCAATCCAACCAGTCGTCGTGCACTTGAAAAGCAATTCCAAATAATTCACCCGCTTGCCTCATCCCCTTGATCACCCATTGTGGCGCTTTGGCCACTATGGCCCCCTCTGCCATCGAGCAACCCATGAGCACACCAGTCTTGAGCCGCGCTACCGTGAGGTATGTCTTGGGGCTCAGGCGTCTTTCCCTATAGCGCAAGTCCAAATCTTGGCCCTGAGCCAGCAACCTGGCGGCCCTCGCTAGTTCAGCTACGACCCTTCTTCCCAGCTTGTTCGCCTCAAAAACCGCGAGCTGGATCAGGAGATCGGAGGCCAGTATCGCCTCGTTCTGACCGTACAGGGCGTGCACTGCTGTCACCCCCCTCCTCTCGGTATCGCCATCCATCAGGTCATCCTGTATGAGCGATGCCACGTGTATCATCTCCACCGCCTCGGCGACTGGCTCCGCTTTGCGGGGATCACACCCCAGGGCCTTGCAGGAGAGCAACAGGATCGAGGGTCTGACCAGTTTCCCCCCATTGGTGATCAAATGCGATGCCGCCGGGAAGAGTGTCGGACGTTTTCTAGAAAGGAGAGAGAGAAGGTGGCCCCTCACGTCGATCAGTGCCCCCTCGACGTCCTCCGGCAAGAACGACTCACTCACCCTCTCCCTCCCAGGGTCCATTTTCAAACCATCTAGAATGAAAAGTAGGCAGGCTATAAGTGAAGTGGAAGCCATTATGGCGTTACTGAAGCGATAAGACGATGGGTTAGCCACATCGATGAAAAGGTGAGTAAGAGATCTTTGGACGGCTTATTCCCTCCCTTCCTCACTCCTTTCCTTCTCCGTCAGCTTTTTGCAGGTGAAGAGATCTGCTGATCCCAGGTCTCCGAAATCCATTTTGTTGATCTTGCCCAACCTCGCGTCAAGCTCATCCGACTCTCTCACGCGCTAGCAATTGTCCGCCGTTATTCATGAGAAGTCATGGCTTCATCAATACCTTTATCGCTCCGTACTTCCCCTTGTTGAGGGCGACCTCGAAGGCCTTTGCGTACTCGTCCAACGGGAACTCGTGAGTTATGAACGGTTTGGCCTTCACTTTCCCTTCCGCCATCAGCTTTACCCCAATGGGGTAGTCCTCGGGCTGGTTATTGGCAGTGCTGGTGATCTCCCTTTCCCCTCCCAAAAGCATCATGTCGAAGTCCTTGAGGGTATGGAGCAAACCCGCGAAGAGCAGTTCCTTCCCTCCCCTGCGCAGCATTTTGAGGCCTTCCACGGCCGTCTCCCCTCCCACCGTGTTGAGGACTAGGTCGACCCCTTCGTCGTACTTCTCACCTGGGCTGAAGGCCTTCGCTGCCTCGACTGGGTCTTCCCGCGTCGCGTTCACTACCTCATCGGCCCCTAGCTCCTTCGCCACGCTCAGGGGGGCCTCCTCCACGTCGACGGCCATCACGGCCCCGGCCCCGTACGCCTTGGCCACCTGCAGGGCCAAGAGGCCTATGGGCCCCGCCCCTATGACCGCTACAGAATCGCCCGGAAAAATGCCGGCCCTCCTGAGCGCGTGAACGGCGACCGCCGTGCCATCCAGTTGCGTGGCGTCCTCGTAGGAAACCGAGGGGGGTAATGGGACTGCCTGAAAGTCCTTCACAGTCACGTAATCGGCGTAACCACCTGGGTTGTGCGGGACGCCGGTCCCCGCCCAGTTGCCGTCGTGACCCATGTGAAGAACGCGCGAACAAAGGTTATACCTCCCTCTCCCGCACTGCTCGCACTCGTTGCACGGCAGCATGGCCATTATGCCCACCCTATCTCCTACCTTTCTCTTGGACGCCTCGCCGACCTCGACGACCTCCCCCGCCACCTCGTGGCCGAGAATCGAGGGTGGCAAAGGGGGGTTATCCCCTATTGTGTGCAGCGCCCAGGAGTTGATCCCGTTGTAATAGTTCACGTCGCTGCCGCATATGCCCACGGCCTTAACCCTGACCTTTACCTCTCCTCTCCCGGGAGAGACCTCCTCGGTTTCCCTCATCTCCAACTTACCGGGTTGCATAAGCCAAACGGCCCTCAACTCGTATCGAGATCAATCGCCGATGATGTTTAAGCTTGCGCCAGGCGGCAGACGAGCGCGCTGAACAGCGCCAAACCCGATACACGCCAATGCCGCAACGTGGCGGGGGAGGGTGGGTCATACATACCTCGAGACCGGCTCACGCCCCTACGATACCTCTTTTTCCCTCCTCACCGCGTGCCAAGAGATCACGGCGGCCAACAGCACAACCACCGCTAAAGCGACGAAGTAAATGGCGTTCGCTTCCCAGAAGTTCGTCACCTTGATCGGTCCCTGAACCGCCGACGATAGCGGAGGTATCAGCCCCGTGCTCGTCTCGTTCCCGGGATAGGCCAGCTTTAGGTAATACGTCCCGCTTGGGGGGACCAGCGACACTTGGAATGTCCCATTTTGCGAGGTAACAGCCTTTGCGACTTGCTTGAAGGGTGTCCCCGCGGTCACCGAGATTACGGCCCCAGATACGGGTGTACCGTTGTAGAGCAGATACCCAAAGATCGAGAGCCTATCTCCAGAGTTGAGGGAAGAAGGCCAAGCAGTGAAAGCGATCCCCCCGGTCGTGAGGTTGTAACCCGCTTCGGACGTCAGCTCTTTCGAGCGGCTCAGGTTATAAGCTAGCGGAGCGGGCAGCGCTAGACCGTAGTAGCTGGCTTGAATCGGGGTCAAAGGCAAAGACGCGGGCACGGCGAAGTCCTTGAAGACAGATGTACAAAGATAGGCACGCGGTATGGAATAAGAGATCGCCTCTCTGACATCGCGGGCGTAATCACCGGAGTTCAACGGGTTGAGCCTCGACGCTGGCAGATAGCTTCCCGTCCCGAAGAAGGGGCTATTCAGGTTGAGCATTAGAGCTACGTAAATGTCGGGTTGGCCGACCAGCCACTTCACGCTTTCGTTGTACTTCCCGTATAACGAGTACGGAAAGAAATCGTAAGACATCAGTTGAACGACGCCAGCTTTCACCGATTCAAGCGCGGAAGCGGGGGATTCCTCCGAGAACTCAACCCTCAGATATTTCACCGTCGGCGTCCCATTCCAATATCCGTTAAACGCCTTCAGCTCGAACCCGTTGCCGCTGACCGAGACCAACTGGTAGGGACCTGTACCGACCGCTGCCGACCCCCTGGAAAAGGCGCTGGTCGCCAAACCGAAGTCCCCTATTTTGGCCAACTGCCCCATGGGGTAAACGAAAACCTGACTCAAGAACAGGGGATAGAACAGTGAAAATGGCCTTGGCAACTGGAACTTCACCTCGTAATTCCCCACCGCAGCTACCTCGCCCTCAGCGGCAGACGATCCGTTCACGAAGTATGTTGTCCCGTTGGCCAGCACTAACTTCACGCTTTCACCCAGGACGCTTTCGTAAAACGCCCGCAGGGGCGAGCTGGTTAGCGGGTCCAGCACGGCCTTAATGGACCACACGACGTCGTCGGCGGTCATGAGCGCACCGTTCTGGAAAATCACCCCCCGCCTGAGATACACGTACCACGTGTTGCCGCTTCCGCTCCAATTAACGGCCAAACAGGGGGAGTAACCATCCCCGCTGGGGATGACCAAGGGCTGGAAAACGGCGTAGGCGGGAAGCCCGCTGGACCCGAACATCGGTAGTACGGTGGAGGGGCGCTCTCCATAAGAAAGGAACGTCACGTTGGTAAGACCGCTCCACTCCCATGGTTTTGGGAAGTAGGAGGAAGCGGTGGGGTTAACGCCCTTCAGTGAGGAGTTAGCCGCCCAAATCGGTTGAAGGTAGAAGAGTGGTATCTCGTAATAGTCGTGGACTATCGCCCGTTCGGCGGCCATCAAATAAGAGGCGTTGGCCGTCTCCGAGAACTGGGTGAGGTTAGATACTACCGGCGTCTCGTTTACCAGCGAATACTCGGGGTCAAGTGGATCGACGGCGGGAGGCGTGGGCTGGTACAGGAGAAAGGAGTCGAAGCCCCCTTCCGAATAATTCGCCGATCCGAGGGCGAACACGCGAGAGTAAACCTCAGGCCAGCTCAGCTGTACTGGGATGACTTCCAGCCCCGTAGTCGACAACGAGGCTGCCAGCGCGTAACCCGCTTCTGAGACACCGGGTGGAAAAGCGACCGTTAGGGAAAAGCCCGACGTGGGTGTCGTTGCGGCGCTCGCGTAGAACGGGGCAATACCCACTACGAGAAGCAAAACTAAGGCAAACTCTGCATTACGGGAGTCGGACCTACCCCCACTTGAAGGCATACAAAATTAGCCGCATCCAATTTAAGCGTTTATAAAAGCGCCCCCAGACGGCGGGAGAGACGGCAAATGAATGAGTATTAAGGACCCCCAGATCCTTCTGCTCACCACAAGAGGGAGCTCGCCCTTTATCTTTGAAACGGCGAGAGACAAAACTCTGGTCCGCCCTTACTGCTTCCGCGTTTCCGTATGACTACGTGCGGAGATCCCACGCTTGCTCGCTGATCATTTCACCACTTCGCTTGGACTTCCCCGACGGGGGCGACGCCGACGCTCGAGAGCCAGCGCTGACCTGAGAGAGTTTTTAAAGCTCAAAAACGCGCCTTCTAACACTACGCCTTTCCCGCGTTCGAAGGCACCGCGGCGCACTCAGGGGCGCACGCCCAAGCGCCCCCGTAGAATAGAGTAGAGTAGAGGCTCCCGACCCGATCCTCAACGCTGATCCATTAACCGGGCATGGCGCTCGGCCGCCCTCCCCGCGGTTGTCCAACGTCAGGAGGGGATCCGCCGCCCTTGGCTCCGCCCTCTCCCTGCGGTTCCTCAGCAGGCCCCTCCCGGCCGGGACTCCCCGTTTCGCCCTCGAGGACCATGAAGGCAATCAGACCCCGCTTGGACAGACTCCTGAGGAACTCGGCCAAAGACGCCGTGGACTCGGCACCCGTGAGGTTAAACTCCTTCGAAACTTCTTCGGCGATGTCCCTAACCCTGTGCGCACCGTCACACCGCTGCCACACGAAAGACCCCAGGCTGTCCAACTTCACCACCTTTTTTTCTGGGGGTGTAGCTATCAAGCGCACCCACCTAGAGGGTTTCGGGAGCTTTATCTCGAGCTCCACTTGGCCCTTGTCATCCGTCCTGGTTATAACGGATGGGTTCCTCACGGGATATGCGGCGAGGAAGCGCGCCCGGTCAATGCTATCCTCTTCCTTTTCTTTCCGTTTACCGATTCCAAACGGCACTTTTTCTACCCCTCTATTTTGGCGTCGCCGCCGTATTCAGCTTCCCTCCTTCCTTCCATCCATTCACCGATTTATCTACACACCCGCCCATAAACCCATCGAACGCGTCAGGTATCAAAAAACCGTACTCGCTACCGGAACGACCTTTCGCTCAAGGATACGGTATCTTGGCGTCCAGCGGCCCTATTTCAACCTCGATTTTATCCTCTATCCTTTGGAACTCCCCGTCGGAAAGCCAAGCAATTCTATCCGATACCTCTATGACCTTCAGGTCGTGCGTGTTAGTTATAACGGTTACGCCAAGCTCCCTGTTGAGGTCCCTGAGCAAGCCTATGATCTCCAACCCGGTGTTGAGGTCCAAGTTCGCGGTTGGCTCGTCGGCCAAGATTATGCTCGGGTTGTTGGCCAGAGCCCTCGCTATGGCCACCCTCTGTTGCTGGCCACCGGAGAGCTCGGTCGGGAGGTGGTTAAGCCTCTCACCCAAACCGACCCTATCCAGCAGTTCGGCAGCTCTCTTTTCCCTTTCCTGTTTGCTTACCCCAGCGAAGACCATCGGTAAGGCAACGTTGTCTAAGGCCGTGAGCGTCGGTATGAGGTTGAAGGTCTGGAATATGTAGCCTATCCTGTGCGACCTGAAAGAGCTTAGCTCTCTGTCCGAAAACCGGCTAAGGTCCCTCCCGTCTATGTATATTTTCCCCCTTGTCGGCTTGTCAAGGCCGCCTATCATGTTGAAGAGGGTAGTCTTCCCTGAGCCGGAGGGGCCCATGACGGTTAAGTATTCCCCTCTCTTTACCTTCAGGTTTATGCCCCTGAGCGCAACCGTCTGTATACCCCCGGCTAGCTCGTATATTTTCCAGAGGTCGACGGTCTCTATCACGTACTCCTCTCCGCTAGGTACCGCTTTTTGTTCCTGCTTTTGAGCCATGATCTCACGCCTCCCTCGCCACAGAGCTCTCGCTCGCTGCCTCCACGCCCACCTCGGCCCTCTCCTCTATCCTCTCTATCTTACCATCCCTAAGCCAGAGGATCCTGTCAGCTACGTCGAGCATCTTAAGATCGTGAGTTGCCGTCATCACGGTTACGCCGTTTTCCCTGTTCAGCTGCTTCAAAAGGTTTATTATTTCTAAGCCGGTGTTGAGGTCCAAGTTCCCCGTGGGCTCGTCGGCAAGGATGAGCGCGGGATCGTTGGCCAGAGCCCTCGCTATGGCGACCCTCTGTTGCTGGCCACCGGAGAGCTCGTTCGGCTTGTGGTGCATGCGCTCTCCCAAACCGACCTTCTCGAGTAGGTCCTTGACCTTCTTTTCCCTCTCCTCTCTATCGACGCCGGCGAAGACCATGGGCAGCTCCACGTTCTCGAACGCCGTCAGGACGGGAATCAGGTTGAAGGTCTGGAATATGTAGCCTATCTTCTTATTTCTCAACCAAGCCAGCTCGTAGGCGTCCAGCCTCGATATGTCGACCTCGTCTATGTACACGGTCCCCTCGCTGGGCTTGTCAAGGCCACCTATCATGTTGAAGAGGGTAGTCTTCCCTGAGCCGGAGGGGCCCATCAAAAGCATGAACTCGCCCCTCTTTATCTTGAAGCTGACCCCGTCCACCGCCGGGACCTTTATCGACCCTCCCTTGCCCAGCACGTAGATCTTGGATAGGTTTTCCACTTCAACCGAGTACTCAACTACCACTGGATTTCACCTCCTGAGCTTTCGTCTCGGAGGCCTTCTGCCTGGCCTTCTCAGCCTCGGCTCTCTCTCTTTCGTATTTCTCGAGGCTATCGACCACCCCCTTCCAGTCAACCCCTTCCTCCACGAGCCAAATCAGGTGCTCTCTTAGCATCGATTGCATTTTATCTCTTCCCAACCTCGAGGCGTTCCACGTGCAAAAGGGCGAGTAAAACCTGGCGTCAACCAAATTCGGTTTACCCTGGCTCATCTTGAACTTTATGAAGCCGAGTTCGTGCAAGTAACAATCGGGATTAGGACACACGACGTCGATCTCCATCTGATCCTTCTTCAGGAAAATCAGCTGGTAATCGCTGGGACTTCTTATGTAGGTCCCACAAACGCACTGTATTACGTCTTGGCCTTTTTCACCGCTGACCGGTCCCTTGGTCTCCGCTTTTTCTTTAACCGCTGTAGCACTTTCCGACACTTCGATCACGCCTCATAGCGTATGGCTACCGCGGGGCTCAAGCTAGCCGCCCTATACGCAGGATAAACGGTCGCCGCCACGCTCAGCAGCAAAGCTATTACAACTCCTAGCACGAAGTAGCTAACCACGCTGGGGCCCAAGGCAAAGAAGGAGGACGGAGCCGCCGCGGCCTTCGCGACGGCCCCGAAACCGTATTGGACCCCATAAATCAAAGCTGCAGCCGCGTAGCCGACTATCGAGCCCACTACCCCTCCTATCAGCCCAACTATGCTCGCCTCGATCATAAAAAGCAGCACTACGTGGCGGGTGAGAGCCCCCAGGGTTTTCATCGTCCCTATTTCCCGGTACCTCTCGGTCACGGACATGAGCATCACGTTAACTATGTTTATGGTCGTGACCAAGAGCGCTATGCTGACCATCCATAGCTGATAGGCGTGGATTCCCCCAGTCGCGGCACCTTGTACGGCAGCCGTTATGTCTCCGCCAGCTATTATGTATACCATAAACGCTATGCCCATTACATTACCCAAAAGTAGGACGATAGTCCTAGTGAAACGTCTCTTTATGTTGTCGATCGACACCCTGACCGCCTCGCCGAACGGCAATTCTACCTTGCCGTAATCGGCTCTTTCGCGAGACATTTACAATCTATACACTATGCCGCCAGGGTTTTTAAACCTTGCAGTTCAGCAACTCAACGCCGATCACGCGCAAACCAAACGCGTTAGGGCACTTTAACGGAACGGATTGCTCGACTTCGTGCGATGACCGCTCATAGTTCATCTTCGCGCCTCCGTGAGAAAAAGTCTTCTCTAATCGGGCCGTTGCCGACACCATGAAGTAAACCAAACTGATCGTTTCAAAGCGGTGGCGGATATGCCCGAGCGCTCAAGGGGTATGGCCCAAGCCTCCTCTGCCCAAAGCAAAGGCCTCCTTCGCCTAAGGAGGTTTTGCGCTAGCCTTACCTGCCTAGAGCTCAGCAACCGCCATTGCCTTCTGAAGCTCGTCACCCCTCTCCGGACTCGGTTGAAGCTAAAGGCTCAACGTGGCAACGCACGTAATCCATACCCTTGGCTATCTGCTCTTCTGGGATATCGAGCTTCGCACCTTGGACTAGGGGGTTTACAGCGAGATAAGCCGACTTGCTCTGCGGGCAAATCCAGGCATAAACCACGGAATAGCCTGAAGGCTTCCTCAGTAGCCCGCCCCCAATCGAATAAACCTGAAAAACGGCTTCGTGGCCGTTGACGACTGCGTTGCCCTCGCTTACCTTCCGGGATTCTCCGACGTATTTCTTGATTAGGGATACCGCCTGGTTCTGGCACCAGCTTTTCAGTTCATTGCTACCATACCTTATCATGTTCCAACGGGTCACTATAAACCTCCTGGGTTCGGGCAACGGCTGAGGCCGTAGCCAGGAAATCGCCCCTTTCTTCCTTTGCCTCTCGGGCCAATGCCCGGTGAACACGACCGTGATCTTTCCCACTTCAGCTTTCTGCTCGGTTATGTGGTAATCGTTTGGCAACCTCAGGTCGAGCCCCAGATACTGCCATTTCGTGTAGCTCAGCGAGGAATGGCATACCACCGACTTCAATATCTGCTCAAAAGTGTCGCTGTTATCTCCGTCAACGTACCTGAGGTAGTAGTAACGATCCGATACGCCGCAGTACCATATGGCTTCATAGCCCTCTTCATCACCCTGGGTCCACTCGCTAATCACCGCCGCGTGCCCGTTGACCTTCTCCTTCCTCACTTCGTCGAGAAAAACGAGCCCTTTGACCTTCTTCATGGCCTTCTCGTGGTAATTCTTCGCCACGGACTCCGGGTCCAACAACTTCTTTTCTGGGGACTTATTCTTTTTGCGCGCTTCCTCCTTTACTTTTTTCCAGCCCGCGGATTGCCACGTGACCTCGAGCCTCCCCTTCACTAAATCCCGAATTCCGATAACCGTCTCGTCCTCCTCGATCTTTATCGTTGAAACATCCCAATCGCTGGGGATCTGCGCCGAAAAGCCAGCAAAAGAAAAAGGCTTCGTCTCCATAATATGGTGATGGAGAGTGAGTTAAACCTTTACTCAGGCTGAATTTTCGATTTGATGCGCAATCGAATTAAACAGAGGTGAACGCGTCCACGCGTGGCCGACGTGGGCCGCGAAAGCCTCCCCCGAAGAAACCGTAATCCCCTAGGCTAATGAGCGTGCTGGCCATGCTACCTTTCAAACGTTAAGCAATCGCGCGCGGCGCCCTGGACCTTCCCGCCCAGGAGGTGGCCTGGTGCTGCAGGCCGAGGCGAAGCGTCCACGGTACATGGCAGCGATAACCTGGGAGAGGCTCAAACTCTTCTCCGTTAGCTCGTAAGGCGTTATGATCGCACGGACCCAGACCGGCATCGACTTCGGGCGAACTATCCCACGCTCGCGGGTGCGATCTCCAATTCATCGAAGCGCTCACGTAAGGAACTCACCGGAGCTACCCCATTCAGAGGCGTTTGCGTCGCGGGTTGGCCTGCGTTCCGGGGGAGGTTGAGCCGTACCCATCCCCGACGGGGCAGCGTTTATTACTCATTGCCCGAAAAACCGATGACTAGATGCTAATCCCTCTCTCACGGGAGAGGTCTTTCGCTTCCGCAAAACCCCGATAGCGTTAAAAACGGCGTACCCATAATCGCGTGAGCGACGAGGAACCTGCCATAGTATCTCTTCTCAAGGAGAGAATTGAGGAATGGCACAGGTATCAAGAGTACATAGTGATAAAACTGAGGGACTCCCCCCTCGATTTGCTTCTTTTCGACGAGCTGCCCCTAGAGCTGGGAATGGGCGAGGTTAACTGGGTACTCACAGGGGTCAAGAAAAATTACTCGCGTAAGGTGAGCGCTTCGCTGGCCTGGAAGGGTTACTTGCGGAGGAGCGCAGCCTTTCAGGGCGACGCGGCCGACCTCTTAAACGGAAACGAGAGGATAATGCGCTTGGTCAAACTCATCGAACCAGTGGACGTGAGAGTCGAGACCCGCCAGTGGGAAAACCAGTCGGACCTCAACGTGTCCGCGTCGATTTTCCACCTACCCTCCCCTCACGATGCGACCTTCATAAACGGGCTGGTCGCACTCATAGAGGAAATCACCGAGGTCCTCTCTTGACCAGCATCACCTCATAGATGGGCGCACTGACGTTGGGTCGGCCAAACCTACCCAACGGACCTCCTCTTGCCCTGCAGCTGTTAACAGCCCTAGGTAAGCACGGGCCGAGGCCACCCCGAGCGCAGCGGAAACGCTCGACGCGCAGCAGACCCGCCACGCCGCGTCGGCCGTTATATCCCCGTCTCCTCCACCCGCCCCCGTCCAGGCATCGGCCCTAATGTCAGGTAGGGTAACGACCCTAGGAGCACACCGGCAAGGCAAGGCTTGGCCCATTCATCAGATCGCGCGACAAAATCCAAAGAGCTAAAGGTCTTCGCCACCCGCCGACGCCTTCCTCTCTTTCAGGATCCGCCGGATCTCCCTACTCCTACGCCGGTTCTGGTAGATCACGGCGCTCAAGAAGATCACCCCCAACACCACCAGCACTTCAGCCACGTGAAAAAGCGTGAACCAACTCTGCATCAGCCCGAGGTAATCCGTCGCGGCAACCCTTACCTGCCTCCCGTCAACGTATAGCCCTGTGGAATTCCAAGAAACGGCGTTGCGGCCGTAGTACAGGGTAAAGGAACCCGAGGGAAGGGGCTTACCGAGGAACGATAGCTCGGTCAAGTTGTAGCTCTGAACGACCTTGTTGAACGGCAGGGTGTGAAGCTGAGGCAGATCGGAGTAGATATACCCGAAGTACGTAGACGATAATCCTACCTTGATTGAACTGTTGTCTTGTGACAATATGTAGGCCATTTGGGGAGTTATCTGGTTAGACGCGTAAATCACGTATTTGTAGCCGGTGAGCACGCTCGGGTGGGAGTAAACGAAGGCTTCAGAGACGTAATCGAAGGGCACGCCCATCCTGGCCAAGGAGTTTATCAACTGCTGCTGATAGGAGGCCGTGACGTTGACGTCCCCGATTGAGTATGTCGGCCGTATTACCAGCACTTCCGCCGGCGAAAACGAGGGTGAAGGCAGCGATGAAAGCCGGATTTGTAGCGCTGGGTCAAGCACGAACTCCTGCAACGGTACGTAATCACCCTGCGGCCCGAAGAACGCCGTATCCACAAGGGGGGTTGCCCCTGACAAGTAAGTGGTCACCTCGTTTAGGGTGAACTTGAATAGGGCCATTCCCACCGTATCCCCGCTTCCGGAGGTGATGCCCGCAAATGAGTCGTCAACCAGAAAGGTGCAATTGAAGGAATGGGCGTACTCAGGTGCCATGGGCAGGCTAATCAACAGGAAGGCGTACGGGTAAGACGCGTAACCGGGGACGGGTTCCGCGAGGCCCAGATCCTCGGTCACCACGAAGTCAGGACGGGCTATGCTGCAAAACTCGTACAGGGATTGCGCGCTGTCGTCGTCTTCCGCGACGGAGTCGAACTGAATCAAGCCGTACTCTAAGCCGGGCCTCGTCGACCTGCTGTAATTGAGGAGCTCCCCCGCTAAGTGGGCCGCCGAGTATACCGCCCATTGAGCGAAGAGCGGGGTATAAACGGTCCCGTTCTGCGCAAACGGCACTCTTGGAAGGCCCCTCTGCGCCAGCCAAGAATACCAGGCTTCCAACTCATCAGCGGGGGGGCGCTTGACCCACGGGATTACCCACTGGCCCTCGTAAAGGGCGGAGAGCTCGACGCCCTTCACATTGCTGGCGTTCAACGCCTTCAGCTGTTGCCCCAGCTCCCGTTCAACCTGAAGGAGCTGCGTCTCGTTGAATGGATCGAACTCCGATGGCACGATCAGCTGTACGTAGAACGGCACTTGGCCGTAGCGCTCGGCTAGGGCGTTCGCCGCGACCGCCGCGGTCAAGTTCCCCACGGGGACCCCCATGTAAAGAAAAGCAGAGAAGTTCGCGGCAAACTTCGAGAGGTACCAGGACGCCGTTCTGGGGTTCCTGAACGGGTAGTAACCCAGCCACGAAGCCGACGAAAGCTGGCGAGTCTGGTCCCCCGCGGTGACGGGGGAACACAACAACACGAGCACAAGCGCAGCCGCCGAAAAAAACTGCCATTTCAACGAACAGCTCACCTCTTCGTCCTCGCCGGGTTCCAGAGGTCTTCGATCCCCGGTCGCTTCCCCTCGCTCCCTGGCTGACCCGCCGAAGGCGTTCCCCCACCCGGAGCTCCGCTCGCAGCGCCCCTTTGGCCGGTTATGTACCTGTTCCTTTCCTCCGGCTTGAGCGCCCTCCAAAGTATCACCTGAGCGCGGAGGTCTTCCAGGAAGCCAAGGCCGTGAGACTGCCAGAGCCCGGGGTCTCCGGTGACCAGCTTCATAGCTGCGTACAGCACGTACTCCATCGTGGTCCCTTGGACGAACTGCAGGTCCACGTCCTGTACTATGCCCATTTCGTAAGGAGGCAGCCTGACCCTGAGCGAGAGCTTGTTGCTCTGCTCGTCCAGTTGTGGCATCCCCTCGACCCTGAAGGACGGCTTCTCGTACCCTACACCCGCGTAGTATTCCTGCAGATACCTCAGGACGCCGAGCGCCTCTTCCTTCAACTTGAGCCGCATGGGCAGCTCGATGCTCCATTCCCTCCCCCTCGCCCTGGTGCTCGGCCTCCACCTGCGCGTCAACGACGGCGTTATCAGGCGGCTCGAGATCCTGCTCGGGTATATGCTCCCTCCTAGCGTGGCGACCAGTATGAGAAGGAGCGATAGTATCAAGGACCATGAGGTGAAGTTGAACGTGAAACTCGGGGGAAGCACGTGAGCGGTCATGAAGATGAAGTCCAGGAAGAAGCCCAAGAGGAAGCCGATCACCGCACCAATCAGCGCGTAGACCGCCGCTTCCGTGATGAACATAACCGTGGCACCGCTAGGCGACAGACCAAGAGAGGCGTACGTGTAGATCTCCCTCCTCCTTATCAGCACGTTTTCGTACATGGCGTTCAAAATTGCCAGGGCCGCGATCAGGAGAAGTATTATGGTCACCGAAAGGCCCAAGAAAGAGTAAGTGCTCACGACGCTGAGCCCGACGGATTTTCCGCTGTAACCCACGTAAACCGAGGGAGTGATCGGGAACCTCATGGCGCTCGCGTATTGCATTAGCTGATCCCGCGTCATCTGGTACTTGGGTACCATTTCCACGCTCGTCAAGAAGCCGCCGAGGGCCCTGGCGCTCTGCCAGGGTATGACCACGAACTGTGAACCCAGCACGGGCTCAGGCATCGATGTCGAGACGTAGCTCGGGGTATATCCCTGGTTCGCCTGGGAGTTGTAGACCGGGGCTACCGGCAGAGATGGCATACCGTCGTAAGTGCTTTCTGGGCGCGCCCCGACCGCTGAGGAGTTGAAGATCCCGACCACCTTGAAAGTGCCGACGCCGAGGAAGGTCACGTTCTGGCCAACGCCGACCGCGAGCGCCTGGGCGAGGGTGTCCGGGATTATCACCCCGTCAGACCCCATCGAAGTGTTCCCGGCTTCAATGAAGCGACCGAAGTACTGTTGCGCCTCTCCGCTAGATATCCCCATGAAAACCAGCGTTTGCAGGGTGGTCACGTTCGTACCCGTCCGCTGAACGGGCGTCACTATCTGGTGCTCGTAAACCCCAATGCGATAGAGCAGGGTGGGGTAGTACAAGTATTCTGGCCAGTAATAGAAGTTGTTGCCCCCAATGCCCGCAAGGTAGTTCAATAACTGATTTCCTAGGATTTCAGGGGGCATGCCCCGGTACCACTTCACGAGGATCGCTTCCTGAGGCGGTACTGAAGTGGGCACCGAGCCGAGCGCTATGCCCAGGCTGCTGGAGGTAGAGGTCAGCGCCACGTTCCCCGCGGCGAATATCACCACGGTCAGCAAGGTCAGCGCCGACAGCAGCGGGCGCCTTCTCATGTTTTCAACGGCGGTCATGGCCGCGTGCGTGGAGGCAGCCATAGTGGATCCTGTTACCTCGTGTAGGCCTAGTCTCTCCCTCGCGCTCTCCCGCACGATCTCCGTGGTCTCCCCGTAGAACACCCACGCCACAAACAGCGCAAATATTAGAAGTCCCACGCCGAGCAGCGTGAGGGTGGAGTTGCTTATCACCGAAAGGGCAGGGTTTATGATGGAAAATATGTAGACGAAAACTATGATTACCGCGAACATCCCGATGACCCTCCACACCCCTTTCAAGTGAAGAGCGTACTCCTCGAAGAAGTAGCCGAAGGGGATGACCAGGAAGCTGAAGAAAACCATGCTGCCCGATATCTGCCCGTACATCGGCATGAGCTGGGTGGCGTATGCTTGCGATGAATAAGCCAGGGAGACCATCGAGTCATTATAGGCCGCAGAGTAGTTCATCGCTGATAGGTTGCTCTGGGCGTAGCGCAGGTACTGCCCTGCTTTGTTCATCAGCAGGACCAGGCCAGGAGAGGTCGCGTAGTGCGCCTTGAGGTTGGCGTACCTCTCCTGTACCAAGAGGTACATGTCCTTCGCTTCAACGTAGAACGTATCCTGCACGGAGAGCGGGCCGTTAACCGTGAAACCGGACCCTCTTGGATGCAAGGCACTTGCGTTATCCAGAATGATGAGCGGCCCTACCTGCAGCGGATAGGGGTCGTAGGTGAGAGCCACGTTCTCCCCTTTTTGTACAAACACCGTGGCCTGCTCAGTGCCGGGGATGTAGTCGACGTACCAAAACATCGGCGTGGCCCTCGTCGTAAACTCGTAAACCGACAAAACTGCGGGCTCCCCGAAGAAGCTCATGTATGTGTTCCTTGGGTCGTAGATCGCTGCTGGGGACATGGTCCTCGGGTCCAGCACGTTGAAGATGGTGATCGGCTCGGCCTGGAACATGGGAATCGAAATGTACGATGGCTGAGATATCACAATTGGTATTCCTGTGTTAAGGCCTCCCGATATCCCGTGAGCAGTCCCGTAAATACCGTTGTTAACCGCGTAATCGAGCTGCCCGGTAGAGGAGTTTATCTTCCAAGCCAAGAAGCTCCAGCCCCCATACGGCACCGCTCCATAATAATCGAGGGACCCGTTGGCGTTAGTTATATACCATTGAGAACCGAACTCCCACCAATCGGGGTTTCCGCTCGCCCCCCTTGGTACCTGCACAAGGGAGTCGGGAACCGGCACGTACCAGCTGACGTTGGGGCTGAACTGGACAGTTCTTACATCAACGGTTATGAAGCCCACATAGCCGCCCGGGGTACTGGCCATGTAGGTCGGCGCCACCGAAGACCACGAGATGCCAAGGTCCGGCTCGTCAGCAAATCCAGATATCACCACCGCTGCAGTCCTCGCTTCCACTCCCAAGTTTGCCCAGTTAGTCTCGGGAAGGTCGTTTAGCGGGGTCAACCAAGTGGTCCTCAAGTCAAAGGACGTCCGTAGGGTGAGGCCGAGTTCATTGGTCTGGGAGAACGGTTCTGTGTCCAGCATGTAATAAGTTGGCTGCGTTCCCCAGTCCTGGCTACCGCTGGCGTAGAGCGTCAGCGCCGGCAACCCAGTGGAGAGCGTCGCGTTGATGTTAGCACCAGCTTCGGAGAAGAACGAACTCAGCTGGGGCTGGAAGTAAGCGTAGTACTTTGTCTCCGCGTAAGAACCAAGGCTGAATCCGTTGAACATGCCGTAATAGAGCCCGTCAATACTCGATGACCCTGAGGACAAGTCCAAGTCTATGTCCATCCATATTTTTGTCGTGCCCGCGAGGTTTGACTCCGAGTAAACGAACTGGTGGACAAAAGCGTAGGGCCCCACAAGGCCTTCCCAGTAGCCGGAATAGGCGACGATCCAGAGCGTGCGATAAGGCCTGTGCTGGGCGAAGTAACCGGCCAGATCGAGAAGCGTTGAAATACCAAGCGCGTCCTGCCCCCCTGGCGCCACAGAGGGGACGACGCTCCACGAATCGTAGTGGGCAGAGGCAATTATGATGTCGTTTGGGTCCTCCGTCCCGTTGATAATACCTATGATGTTGTATGACGTGGCGTTCTCCCATTTCATGCCATCGTGAAGATAAGCCGTCTGCCCGCTCAGCGAGGCCTTCAGGAGCGCAGAGGCGGCCTCGCCGTTCGCGTAGACTCTGGGCATATAAATTGGGTTAGGATTCGCCTTAACCCTGCTTTCAAAGGATGTCGTTTCGTTCGGGGCTAGGAAGACTATGGCCTTTGCCCCCAGTTCCGCCGCGTAAATCCAGTTAGAGCCGGAGTTGAAGTCCTCAACTACGATCGAGCCGCTTATTTTCTTACCGTCCATTTCCGCTAAAGATCCATTCCCGACGTAGACGAGGGGCGCGTTTACGTACCCAGGCGTGTAGCCGGGAACTGGGCCGTTGGGCCAGAGGGCGTACACGGTTAGGTTCTCTCCAGTGCTCGGCAAGTAGACCCAGGAACCCGTGTCTATGGGCTCCGCCGAAGTGAAGCTCTGATTCACCACCGTTATGCCGTCCTCTTTAAGCACCCCCTCTATGTACTTCGCGGCTTGGATGTTTCCCGCATAGCCGGTCACCCTAGTGCCGAACGAGGAAAGGGCGGAAGCGTATTGCCTTATCTGAGTGGCGTTCACCGAGGCGACCGCACCGGAAATGTATGACGAGAGCCCTACCGACGCCGTTGCCTGCCCAGACGAAAGCGCGGTGAGCCCCGCGGGAAGGGCCAAAGCGACTAGGAGCAAAGTTGCCAAAATCGCTCTACTCAACATTCTCGGTCACCATGGCCAAAGCCAAGCCGACTTCATCAGCATGCCCAGCACCGTGGCGAAGAAGAGCGCCAAACCCTCACCAAACGCCTCTCCCGCCACGACCGGGGCACGCATGCTATTCCATTTATCCCTTCCTCCCACGAACCTCGGCATCAAGTAATAACCTATAGCCGAGCCCAAGAAAAGGGAAATGGCCCCCGGCACTCCCGCGTACAACCCGAACAAGAACCCGAAAGAAGACCACATCACCTTGGCGTACTTGCGCAGCGTTTCGCCTACGGCCATTACGGCCATCACGATCAACGTCGAGAAGAGTATGATCTGCGGAGTGAAGGTCAGCTCCCTCGTAACTATGAGCGCGTCGGTTTGGGCCGTACCGGGGTAAGCGAATATGGTCACCGGGTAGACCGCAGAGGGGATTGGCGCGACGCTCCAGAAGTAATTTATAGAGATGAGCCCCATTAGCGTACCTATGATCGCGGTCAGAACTGAAAGCTTCACCAGGTCAATCGGCTTGGTTTCGGTGAGCAACGCTGACCTTATCGTCTGAGAGAAGCCTCCCGCAGCTCCACCCGCTATTACGGGGGGCGCCGTGAACCCCGCGTAACCCTGATAGGGAGTTAGATAGACTAGGGTTTGCCACGTCCAGCCCGGGATACCCGGCGCACCAAATCCGAGGGTGCCCTGAGTGGAGGCCAGTATAACCGCTATCACGAAACTGAAGCCGACCGACATGACGAGCGGCAACCACAATGGGACACCAGGTATCAGATAGTGGAAAAGCGCCACAGAGGAGAGAGTGGCCGCCAAGTACATCAATATTAGTGTAGTCATCGAGGGAAACCCTAAGATTGACGAGGATTTTTTACCCACCTGAGCTATGCTCTTGAACACGGACACGATCCCCTTCCTAGCTATGTACGTGATGACTATGGCGCCACCTAGCATAAAGCCTATCTGGGGCGCGAACCAAAGCGTCGCGAAACTCCTCGTACTAATGGCGACCAACCCCATACCCTTGAAATACGAGCTGCTCCACTTTGGGAATACGTTTGGCCACGTAGTAACGAATAGAGATTGAAACACGTCCACCACGATGGCCGTTCCCAGCATGACCACGGCAGCGTCGTACGGGAACATAAAGCCACCCACATAAGAACCCAACGGAGTTGAGAAAGCCAACACAGCCCCAGGAAGAATGCCCTGGATAACCCACGTGAAATCGACGTAAGGCAGCGGAATTACGTAAAAGCCCGTTATACCCGGCATCAAATATGCGAAAAGCCCAAAGACCAGACCAACGCCCATCGCACCCAAGAAGGGCTTCATGTACGACTTGGGCCTCTCGCTCATGAAGGTAACGAACGAGACGTCCACGTTGGCGTACGGAAATGGGTATTTTTCAACTTCCACGAAAGCCCTGGCGAACATCATGTCCAGAGATATTTCGGCTAAAAACCCGAGCGCGGACATCGCTCCGTAATACGCGAGCGCCGGCGCAAAGGCCGGCTGGAAGAAAGTCCTGACGTTATAAGCGGGGGAATTATAGGGTGGGGCCATCCAGACGGGGACCAGCTTGGCCAGGGGGACGCCGTTAACCTTGTAGACGAAGGCGAAGGGGGAGTGTATGAAGTAAATCCTGTAAAGGATGAGGCTAACCAACGTCCCTCCCCAAGTAGCTCCCCCGACCCCGGCGCCGTAATACAGTATCAGCGTCTCTTGCTTAGTCAGGGGCTGCCTGAACATCCTCGCCAACTCAACCATGAGAACCGTAGTGGCGAAGACGGCCGGACCACCCAGGCCCGAACCTATCAGGAGGCTGGCATACATCGAGACCGGTATAAAAATTACAGCGGAACCGATTACGCCAAGAGCTGAACGCCACGTGAGGCCAGGTTTAAACTCAGGCTTTTCTGCCGATTGAGCCATGCAATTGTTTTAGCCGTCGAATTTAAGGTTATTTCCGGTTTCTCCGCCGTAGTGGCAAACGAACATAACCAAGTGCATTCACAGTACAGCCAGTCGATTTGCATTTTGGCATCGCGATTGCGTTACTTTGATATGCGCCCGTGCCCAAGCTTTCTCCGCGAAGAAAAGGGTGACCATAAGTGCGGTGCAACATCTAGTCTACAACATAGAAAAGAACCGCCAATTATTCCCATCGCGAACAAAGAACCTTTGAGACCGACCTCGATCGCTTCAGCACACGCGAGACTCTCGTTTACCTTGGGACCGCGGCGAACTAGTCAGAAGGACCAGCGCAGTTCCCTTTTGATCGGCGAGCGCAAAAGACATACCGACTAAGTGCGGCCCTACAGCGGGACGAGTCAGTTAAACCCGAACGGGTAGTAACCCATAAGCAAGGGACGCCAAGAAAGGAGTTTGATAGTATTACAGCACAGAGGTAAGCGGAGGTAGCAGGCCAAGCGGGGACCACTAGACTCCTCGGCGACTCTGCCTCCCGGGCGGAGAACGGAACCGACTCACGAAAACCGGGGAAGACCAAACCCAAAAGTCACGTTTTACATCATGAAAACCGCGTGCTCTTCCTCGCGTACGCGGAGGCTAGCAGAAAGCGTGAGAACCGACAAACCTTGGCTTTGCTGCTCGCGCAACAGCTTACCAGCGCTCAGAACCACATCGAGGCCGTCCCCGAGGCCGGCGCCGTGCTTTACCGTTAGGCCCACCCAGGTTTGGATTGAATAGACGATACAAAAAGAGATAGGCAATGAACCAGGCTGCGAACCCATTGCCGACCGAAGGGGAATAAAAAAATTCACGTTAACTACGCTGAGACGCTCAAGGTATCCAGTGACTCACTATGTAGGGCCACATGCCGGTGAACCAGTAATAGAGACCCACTTCTAGGTACACTAAGCCATAACCAACTGCGAATCCAGTGGCGGCAGGCACTATTAGTTCTTCTGTACGCCTAGGTCCGAGGCTCTTGGAAAAGGCGTACTTGAGGATCAGCGCCACCAGGCTGGCTAGCCACATGTATTCGGGCAGCCACATCGTCACAACGAAAGCGGTCGGGTTGAACATGAACCACGGGAACATCCCGCGCAGCCACATCAAGAAGAATATCAGGACTATGCCGCCTATGGTCCATGCCCAAGTAGCGGCAAAGCTATCACCCGAATACCAAGTGTTGGTGAGACCGGTTATGCCCGAACCCAAGGCATTCCCTGGTTGCCAGTTCGAGTAGAAAATGTCACCGCCCAAGTGGGCAGACATCCAGAACGCGAACACGGTGGCAAACGGCACACCGACGATAGCGATTATGGTCATCCAGTTGAATACGTCCTTTATGCTGGAACCCGTGTCGTGGGCAACCTTGTACAGGCCGGTGCTGTAGCCAGGCGAGAAGCCCGCGATGGACCTGGATCCGCCCCAGTTGCCGACGCTGGCGTTCACCGTGTTGATAGCCATCAGCGAGGCGTTGTTCTGGGCAGGAGTGCTGGCCCATATGCCAAGCCCAGCACCTATGGGCCAGTAAAGTTGCCAGTAGCTCATGGCCATGATCGACGGGTGCCACCAAATCTCTGAGTAAACCCTGGCGTCGTAGATGGACCAGAGGAAGTAAAGTATGAGCCAGAATATGCCGATGAGCCAGTTGACGTCCATGAGGAGCATGAGGACGTAGAAAAGCAGCGTAGAAGCCACGAAAACGATCGCACCGGTCCTGATCGAGAAGTCTCTCTCACGCTGCACGGGGCCAGTGAGCGACTTGAGCATCGAGGCGATCCTCCCCCTCATCCTCCAAGCGAAGTACAACCCTAGGCCAAGCGCGAGACCAACCTCTCCCCAGATCTGATACGGGAACGGTGCTTCATCGCCGTAGACCCAAGCGCCGTTATTCTCGGAGCCGGCGACGTACGTGACCCAGCCCATCTTGACCGCCAAAGTATCGTAAAACATGGGGATGACAAGCCAAGTGACCAAGGAAGTGATCATTACCTCGTACGGCAATAGGATCATGATGATTGATTGAAGGATTATGAAAGTGGGGGAAATGTAAGCCCCAGGCATTATGCCGGCGATATACGACCCCCAGTTCAGCCCTATTTCGCCCCAAAGACTGCTGGAGACCGTAGCAGCATAAGCTGGCACTGTAGCCAATATGACGGGCACCCCGCCCACGGCGAGTCCGACGATGACCATAATCCAGAACATCTTCAGGTTAGTGGTTTTCAGGCCGAATAGTGCGCTGTGTCCGCGCTCATCCCTGGTGGTAGAGGTATTTATCAAGTATATTGGCGGCACCATTAGCGGGAAGACCAACCTCTCGGTTTCCGTCCACTCGGGACCCATAACCGTGAAAGCGAGCGACAGGTTCATCAGAAACACAGCTATCGTGAACAGCGACCAAAAGGCCATGGGAGCTATGAATGGCCCCCAAGGAATCGCCTGGCCCGCGGGAACTCCTTTGAAAATCTCAACAGCGGCGGATACGCTCCTTGGGATAACGTAAGATGGGAGAAGCTGAAGAGCGGGGATCCAGTTGGAAGCGCCAGGAGAGGCCAAGCCGCCCAGCCAAAAAGATGCGGTGGTCGTTTGAAAATCGACCCACGGCGTTTCGCCGACGGTTCCATCGGTGATGTAAGCTTTGCCGGCCCCAAGCCATAGCGGGATCATCAGCAGCAGCATCTGGGTCGGGTTCAGCCTGAAGCGCTTAGAGTACCTTCCCAGCACCTCTAAAATCAGGATTACATAGATGAAGGGGAAAAATAAAGAAGTCACTAGACCAGTTGGAGTAACGGCCCACACTAGCTGGTCAACTACGATGGCGAACAGACCTATTACTAGCAGTATCACTAGGAATGTTATGGTTAAACCACGAGGTATTTCTTTCTGAACAGCCATACTGTATCCTTTGCGTTGCCTTTTAAACGTTGCGGAAGGAACCCTTAGATCCTACCCAAGAGCAGGTCACTTTAGTGAAATTCAGCCCTGCAATACGGTACAGAAACGCAGTACCACCCCGCTCATGACTAGGCGTTTTTGCCCAGTTACGAAAGGGAGCTCCTGCCAATCTACGCGATCTAACGGTAACGCAAATAACCGACGCACCCAAAGCCTAAGGAGAGATGATGATCCTCTTACATTCCCTTCTTACATTCCTAAGCGCATTTTTGTGGGGGATGCCAGGGAGCTTCTCAAGCTTGCGAACCCGGTAATGGGAAACCAGCTTTCTGGCCGGGAGAACACACCTAGCTACACGTCGAAGACCCTCGTTTTCTATCCCAAGAGGACTGCTTGGCCCCGAGCTACCAGAAATTAGATGTACCCATAGATTCCACATCTACGTTGGCAAACGCCACCCACAATCGCAGAAATGCCGAAACCAGTAATAAGAGACACCAAACCTCACCCTGATGAGATCACCCTCTCAAAGGAGCACTTAAAAGCCCAAGAAGAGGAGAAACGAGATAAGCTGATAAGTGAGGAGGAAGTGAATCTGGTTATGGCTTCTGAGGATGTACTGGACGTTGTCGAACGCAAGAGTTCGCTGAAAACCTTCCTATCCGTCTTTGTCAATCCGCTTAAAGCGTTTGAAAACTTTACCAAAGAAAGAGGGACGCCCCTTTTGACCGCTATGTTATCCGGTATTGGTTTGCTGAGCCTGGCAAATGACGTTATCCTGTTTTCAAAGATCTATTTAGCCTATTTTCCTCCGCTCGGCCTGCAAAGCCCACCAATCACGTTGGCGTTGCTAAGCCAGCTTTCGCCGGCGGTCTACCTTTACTACTTTCTCGAGGGAATAGTTTTCCCTGCCCTAGAGGCCGTCTATAACTTCGCTGTAGCTTGGGTAGTTCTAAAAGTCATGTCGAGAGCCGGGGCATTGGAAGGGGACGCCAAAGCGCTGTTTTCGCTCTCGTTCCTCTCACTGGCCCCCCTCGCGCTGACCGGCCTCCTTTCCTTAGGCGCCACTAGCTTGCTCCCCGAGTTCGTGATCGGCTTGGGAAGCAGTGCAACGGCGTACCTACCCCAACTGGCGAAAAACCCGTATTACCTGCTTTGGGAGTGCTTGGGCTGGGCAGGGGAGCTTTGGTCCGCCGCCCTAGTCGGGTTGGCGGCCCGCATAACCCATCGCCTGCCCACTGGTAAAAACACAATCCTGATATTGACGCTGCTGATGGCCGCCCTGATCCGCATGTATTACCTATTCTGAGTTGTGAGGAATATACGCTGAGATCTTTCGCCCAGATCGGCCAGGGTTAAGCAGCAAACTTTCCCGGAAAGGCCAGCATTATCGCAACAACAAGGTTCAAGCCTCATTTTAAACCCTGACTAAGTAGTTAGACCCTTGTTCTGCCCGCCGCCCACCACTTTTTCTTCACCAATGCCTATTCGCGTCTCTTCTCACAACAGAAAAGTAACGGAAAATGCACCCTGCAGCAACCCTGCCAACTCCCACTCCTAGCGCTCTGTAAAAAAGCGCCGAATTAACAACAAAACGCCTCAGGGCATTCTCCGGGACAAGAATAGCTGTTCCAACGTTTGCGCTGATATTTCCAGGACTTTAATAGCTACATAAAGCAAAAAGCGGAAACCTCATGCGCGCCCTCACGGCGCGACCGCGCGAGGAAAACAAGTAAAAGTGCGAAGCCGCCTCCTTGCGTGTTTATTTATTTATAGAAAACGCCCGATTATATGTTCGCTTAGGGCCCTTGACAAACAGGGACTCCCCAGGTTTACCGCAGAGGGGCCTTTTTGTATTGTTAGCGGAACCCAAAGTACCAGTTCTCAATGTCTACTGCACGGGCGCAGAAGTAAACCTTTCCCAAGGCCTTTCCCAGCTTCCCATATCCCCCGGCCAAAAATCCGATCTAGGACCCAGCTTATAGCTATCTTTGCCCAAGGAGGAACTCCATCTGCACTATCCTATCCATAACCTCTACGATCTTCCTCTCCAGCTCCTTCTTGCGAGCCGCGTATTCCTCCTCTTGGATGACCCCTTTCTCGTGCTTTTTTTCGAGTTCTTCGAGTTCGCGGACCAACCTGTCTCTTTCGGCTCTCAGCGACTCCAGCGCTCCGCTCACGTCTTCCATGCCATTTCACCTTCAACAACCGAATTTAAGCGTTCTTAATAGCGAAAGACGCGCTAAGAAAATCGACGAGTACTCCTAAGTCGCTATGGCTATCACCTCAAAGGCGCACCTTATGCGCCCGCCGTGCTTCCAATGAGGTGAAACGCCTCATCCTCACGGGTGGTACTTCCCGGTTTATCAGCGCGCTCACGTTGGGTATGCGGGAAGTCTCCCGCGGCGCTGACGGGGAAGCGCGGCAGTCCTCGGGCCTCCCTCCTAGGGAAAAGCCAAACCGTCTCTGTCGTGGACAGGCACAAAACGCCGCTCAGATCGGCTGCGAAATTCCCCGCTAGGGGGATTTGCCCCTACCATCTCCTTCGCTGAAGGAAACTTTAACCCCCCAAACCCCTAATCGCACTGAAAAAAAGCTGGACCAAGCCCTTGAGAACCCACGTAGCCGGCCACTCTTTCAAAACGATACCGAGCCGCTCTCGGATGACCTAGCAATCCACCACCAGACCCGAAGATCCCCCCTACCGGGTGGGACCCCATACTCGAAAACCGAAAAATAAACCGACAGGCGTATGCACCATTCGAGGTGAAGCTTCTTCCCCGTTTAAAAAAGAGCGAACTCGGTTAAAATCAAGGGATCGCTGCGGGGCCGAGAGCTCGGAAAATGCCCACTCTATCATCGCCAGGCGTGTCCTGGTGAGCTCCAGCTCCGCTTCATACGTACTCTTACGACTGGAATACTCCTGTTCGCTTATGTCTCCAAGCCTCTTGGAAGCCTCGAGGCTGTTCAGCATTTTCACGTAGTTGCTGAGATCCCTCTTGAGCGGATCCCTGTACTCTGCCGCCCTCTCAGCTAGTGGTCTCAACCTAGACAGGGCTTCCCTCAACGCGGTCCTGTACTTCTTCTCGAACTCGGCGTAGATGACCGGCGATACCTCCCCTCTCATGCTTTCCAGCTCCTCCAGCTTCGTGCGGTACTCGTCAACCACCTCCTTAATTGTGGCTATCTCCTTGACCAGATCGTCTACGCCCCTCTCCTTCTCCCTGGCCTGTACCCTCTCCGAGCCGCGAGTAACCGCCTTACGGGTAACAGTAACCTTCACGTTCTTATCCCTCCAGATCGGGTACTCGAGGAATAACCTCTCAAGGGAGTACAAGAACTCCTGGAACTCGTGGTCTGATGACAATATGGACGGGTAAACCATCTCGAAACTCATGAGACTACCGTCGACCACCGACCGGATAGTAATCGTCTCGGGGCTCCCCATCGCCATGCGCCACTTGGCATCCATCTTAAGGGTAAACTGGTCAGACTCGCTCACGTTCAGCTGGGGGTTCAAGCGCTTCAACGTAGGTGATGACAGGACCACATCCTTTAAGTACCTGAGGAAAAGACCTGATTCGTCTTCGCCTATCTTTATCGGGAGTTGATAGATCGAATTGCCGCCTTCCTGCTTCGCTTCAGAGGGTATGACCCTCTTTTTTGGCCCACCGATAACCTTCGTCTCTTCGAAACGGTTCACTGCCAACAGCGCACCGGCTACCGGGATAACGAGGCCTATAGTCAACCCCAACAACAACGCGTTGAGGGACCAGGCCTGCTGCAGGGCGCGGCCGTGCACGAAAAACACCTCGAATAGGTTGAGGAGGTAGCTACCGAACACCCCAACTGAAACCGAGATAAGGCCGATGGCTGAAATCTCAGTGAGCGTCATGCCAGCCAGCTCCCTTGGCGTGCCTCCCAGCGTTGCCATCAGCTTGGTGTCCCTCCTTCTCTCCTCAACGAAGAGGGACGTGAAGGAATAAGCCAAGAACATGGAGATCAGCACGGGTCCAACCGCAGCGCTACCGTGGGTCACGCCGAGGAGATACGTGAAAGCGAACTCCGCCCACTTCCCACCATTGGCAGCTATAGCCGGAAGTCCCGTTATCGTTGCCAGTTGTTGTGCCAGCGAGGTGACATTGATTCCGGGCTTGGGTATCAGAAAAACGTAGCGCGGCTGCATGCCACTGAGGGGAATCGACAGGAACGCGTTCCCGGCGAAGTTCCCCAGGAATCCGGATCCGGAGGTAAAAGCACCGCTTCCGTAAAACCCGCTCACGGAATAAGTGCCAAGGTCGTAATAACTGGTGGCCAAACCCGAGCTCGTGGTCACCGAAGTGACCAGTATGAGGCGCACGGGGCTTCCCAAAGTGACGCCGGTGAGCCCGGACGGGAGTAGAACCTGGGGTTGCCCAGGAGAGGGCAACGACCCGACCTGCGCGCTGCGGTTGATACCCGTGAAGCGCCAGGCGTTGCTTGGCACGTAATAGGCATTCCTCAAGAAATCGGTCCCAGATGAAGTCACCACCTCAAGCGAAATGGGCGAGGCAGCCGTTCCGTTGATGAAAAACGTGCTGGGGAAGTAGTAAATAGAAGATGAGGAGTTAACCCACGGGAGAGAAGTTATCCAGGTCGAACTCGCTTCGCCTTGCTTAGCGTTTAACCCCACAGCTACCAAGGGGCCCCCGTAGGCCATAGAGCCCTGGGAAACCTTGACCATCCCGTATTGGAATGATACGTTCACTATGGACATCGAAGAGCTCACCACTATGGCTATGGGTAATATTATCAGCAAAGCCCTCCACTTGCTCTTCTTCAGGTTCTCCATGGCCATCCTGCCGACGAAGCTGGAGAACCCCCCGGATATCTCGCGCTTGATCAGCGCCAATACCACGTACACGAGCGAGAAAACGGCAAGCGCGAGAAACAGGGTCTGGGCAGGAGAAAGCGGTATTGGCAACCCGAACAGGGACGCCAGGGCTGCTGACGCGTATGGCTGAGTGTACGCCAGGGCAAGAGCGAGAGGCACGTAAATCGTCAGCGGAGCAAACTTAGACCCTTTTCTACCCAAGCGCTGGGCGAAGGGATTTGACGCTATTAGAGAGAGGCCGTAGATCAGCACCAGTATTATGAGCGTTGTAACCCAGGCGTACTGGAAGAAAGAGCTCACTTGCCCAGTGACCGACGAGGCTAAATTCTGGGCTTGGGAGAAGTACTGGGACGCCAGCGCGTAATCTCCCCTCTTGAGGTAATAAAGCGCCTGCTCGTAAAGGGGAATGGCAGCCGAATACGCTTGCGTATTTGAAAACGCGAAACCGGTCGCCTGATAGTAATTCACCTCGCCTGCCAACCTATTCAACGTGTCGTTCACGTAGTTTTCGAAATACAGCGTAGACCAGTTTATCCAGCGCTGTGAGGCGTTTATCGTTACTTGGAAAGTCGGCGTGACCAGCCCCGTCTGCGAAACCACGGTCACCGAGATTGGGAAACCGATGGGCACGAAGTACTCGCCGCTCCCCGAGACAGGAAGACTGGGGGACATGACTGGCTGATCGAACTCCCCGGTCAAGAGATCGTAATCAGCTACGCTAACTGCCCTTCCAGGAAGTACCCAGAGGATCAACTCCTGTACGGGGTGACCCCCTATCTGAGTCAGGCTAGGCTGAAAGACCTGTGAATACGTGCTAAAGTCTTCGGAGTAATAACCCTCGTAGGAAACCGAGGTTGAGAGAGAACCGTACGGTAAACTGTAGGAGATAACCGGGGAGGAGCCCACCATCACAAGGGTGTAGTTGTCCCCTATCGAAAGACCGGTGACCGACACAACTCCAGAACTATAGGCCTCGAGCTCAACGCTGCCGTTATAGGACGTGGTCCCATTGAAGGATAGCGAAGGGCCGCCTAACGCCCCGCTAACCGTGAAGCGTACGGGCAAGCCCGGCACGGGAACCTTGTCCGCGTAGTTCATCACAGAAACCACCAAGGTGGTACGCGCCGTACCCTGGGCCGCTGCGTACCCGCCCAGAACCGCGAAGGCCAGCAAGGCCACCAAGAGAAAGCGCTCAACTCTCATGTTGGGTCAACTCCGCTAGCCTGCCCTGGTACTCGTCCTTCAGCTTGTTGTATAGAGAGAACTCTACCTCGCCCGATTCGTAAAGTTCATCCAACTTTTGTAACATCCCCTTAAGCTTCGCTATCTCCTCTTTCCTCGTCCCTCCCCTTACCTCCAGGGCTACGTAACCACCCCAGCCCAAGACCACCAACACCACCAGGATCACCAAGGAAGCCCCAAAACCAGCTGATAGGTACACGTCCGAAACCGGGGCGCGAACGGGAGCATAGGCAGAGTAAACGGAAGTGGAAGCCGAAACGCTGAAGTTACCCCTCGGGAGGAGTACCGATACCTCCCCGGAAGAGTTCGTGATGCCCGTGTATATCGGGCTACCCGAACTCGTCAGTACGCTCACCTTCGCGCCCGCCACCGGGCCGAAAACCGAATAAACGCGTATTCTGGTCAGGGAGACCAGCGCCCTAACCGTCAGGTTTTGACCACCTACCACACTGATCGAACCCTGCGCAACGGGGTAACCCTCGTAAGTAACCATGTACGTGTAGTTAGACGCTGGAACCGCGAGGCCAACCCGTCCGCTCGGACCGGTGCTCTCCTGCCCAAGGAATATACCACCCGGGCCGTAGAGCTGAAACACTGCCCCCGAGACCGGCCGCCCGTCTAAACTCAACACCCTCACGTTAAGGGGGACCATCCCCGGTATGGGAAGCACCACGGTGCGGCTTTCGTTCAGATAGACCTCTACAGGCTTGGTCTGTATACCCCACATAAGTCCCATAACGTAATAGGGACCTGGGGCCAAGTAGTCGAACCTCGCCTCCTCTTTCCCGTCCACGAAGGTGGCGAGAGACGAAAACTCAGGGGTACCTCCCTTGCCGTATACCACGAACAAGGGCGAGTTCGGCGGCTCCATGGGGGCGCCATTCTCGAAAACTGGTACGACCGTCAATTCCACAGAGGTAGTGCGCAATTGATAGACGCCTGGCGAGAAAACGTTTATCGTATCCCTGCCAAGAAACAGCTCTCCCCTGTAAACTGAAACGGAATAAACGCCAACGGGCAACGAGAGGTTAGCCAAGCCGCTCGAATTCGTGACAACGGTCTCGCTGAGGCCCGGCCCCGCCACCTCCAGCGTGACACCGGGTAGCGGGGAAGTGCCACTCATGGGTTCAAGCGCAACGTTGACCGGTGGGAGAAGGGGCTGAACGTAGAAGTTCACGCTGAAGTTCACCACCGAGCTACCCGCCTGGAAATAACCGCTGAGGGTCCCCGTTTTGTTGGAATAAAGCACCCAATAACTTGAATTGGAGGTACCCGGCTTAACGTCCTTAAAAACGGTTGCACCTGGCTCTAATACAACCAGACCGTAGGGGAGGTGAGGGGATAGCACCACCTCGCTTTGGTTCGAGGGAAAATATAGGTCCACTTCGACCTGAAAGCGCTGGAAAGCCTGAGCGGAGCTAGGATATGATATGGAAAGAATGGCCGGGGGTTCGATGACGTTTACCTCGAGCCCCTTGACGATGGCCCCGTATAGCTCCGAGGCGGCTACTTCCCCGAGCCCCGGCATCACATAAGCGGCGAACGAGCCCTGAGCTTGGTAGGCATAAGCCAAAACGGGTTCGCTGACCGCCACGGCAAAGAATTGAAAGCTACTATTCGAGACCAGCGAAAGCGGTTCAATACCCGAAAAAGTGTAAACTGTCTCTGGTGGAAAGGCCACTCCTGTTGGCCCTATCCCCGAGATCGCTTCCTTCGAACCGGGGTAGACCAAATCAGAAAACAGCGTCGAGTTCAGGTATCCCCCCAAGGGCCTCCATTCCGCACCCGATATCCCCGATCCAGACACCGAGTAGTATACCACCGGAAAGCCCCTGAAAACGGTGATGAGGGAACTGAACTTAGGACCGGAACTGCCGTTCAAGGCGAACTGCACCATCTCCGGCCCATCGGTAACAAGGGTGGCCGTCAAGTTGGCTGGGGATCCGCTCTCACCCATGGGCCCCGCGAACGGTAAACCCAGTACCGATATCTTGTTAGCGTCAAGGGTAAGGTTGGTCATGCCAGGGGAGCGGTGAACCGGAATCGAAAAGGAAAAAACGCCGTTGTTGACTTGATAAGTTGAACCGTTGGCGCCCAGGTAAGCGATATCGCCCTGAAAAGCGGTGGCGCTCGAGCTCTCAACGAAGTAATCTGAGGTTGAATTCGAGTTCACGGTGGCGGCGAAAATCAGCGTGGCACTCATCAACGACCCATCGGGATAAGTCAAGTATCCTAGCAACTGAAAAGGAACTGGCTCCCCCTCGGAATTGATAACGGATAGGGTCCGCTCGAAAACCTGACCCTCTGAGAAGTAGACCTTTGCGGTGCACGGGAAATCCGTGACCGAGAAACGGTAGGGATTCGTAACCTCCAAGGTCACCGCAGCTGGCGACGAAGGGCCGTTCTTCCCAGCCCCCGCCGCGCTGGCCACGGCGCCACCCAAACCGGCCAAGGCTAGCGAAATCAGGATGATAACAGCAAAAGCGCCGGCCACATTCAAATACCTCCTCGATAATACTACTACTCTAACTTTCCTCCAGATTACCAACCCCCGCTTCTTTTCCTTTCCCTCATTCCCCATCTCGTTCCCCATCATCTGCTTTTACCTCGTTCGCCCATAACGGCCTTGTACACGGCCCTTATAGCCTCCGCCCTGCCCATACCTTGGGACGTGAACTTCCCTATTTCAGACTCGAGCCTCGCCTTCGCCCTGCTGGGTCCTATGTTGAGAGTGTAGTAGTTGTATAACTTCTCGTACATCTCGTCGCTGCTCTGGTTCGGCGATACTAAATCCATTATGTCGCCTATCTTCGGGATATCCAACGCCGCCACCAAAAACTCTAGCCTTGTATCCCTTTTCTGCTCAGGGTGAGAATAAAGATAATAACAGTTGAACACAGCCGAGTCGATTGCGTCCATGTACTTCGAGATCTTGTCGATCTTTTCCTTCAAGGCATCGTACTCTGACTTGATCGGAGATACCTTTTCCTCGTATTCACGCTCGTCGTACTCTCCCACCTTATACCTAACCAGGAGTTCCTTTAGCACGCCTTCCCTCTTCGACCCCTCCGCTTGCATTTTCGCAATGGCATCCTGAAGGCCGCTTTTCTGGTATTCCCACTTTTCGGTCATCGAGTCTAGGAACTTCTTATAGGTTTCCCGCATCTTTTTGAACCTGTCATCGCTCAGCTCACCCTTCTTGGCCGCCTCTGAAAATACCGCCAGGCTTGAGACGGCTATCTCTACCCACACAGCAGGATCTATGGACATGTAAGCATCCTCTATTTTGTTAACGCTTTCCTCCAACTTGGAAGTATCCGAACCGCTCCGCTTCCCCTGCTGTATCTCCACCTTCAGGCGAGCCCTAAGGTCCTCAAGCGCCTCCTCAACCTCGAAGAACTTTTCGGTAGCAGAAAGCATTTGGTTTGTATAGTCATCGCGCAATCTCTTAGCGGCCCCAGGCTCCACAGATCCGCTCCTGCTCAGCGAATCCAACTCCCTGAGCTTTTGAAGTGCGACCTCTATTTCCCTCATATAAGAGGAAAACTTATCCAACAGATCCTCTAAGTCTCCCTGCACAACAAAGATTCCAGCAGTGGAATTTAAGCCTATAAGAGGAAAGGGGCGGAGCCTGATACGTTAAAAGATCGTTACAATCCCAGGCAAGTTTTACTCGATTAGCAACGTGCATAAGAGCGTGCTTAAGGGAAAATTTGAAATGAAGGCTCCTACTGGGAACGAGAGACCCGAGTCCTAGGCCCAGTCATTTAGAGACGCCCGTTGGCGTGCCGTCACCTCTCCTCATTTTATCCTGCCCTAACTAATCCTACCCTATCCTATCCTATCCTTAACCGGTCTGAGGCAAACCGCGGGCTTCTTCCTGATCTTCTAATGCGCAAGAAGGACGCATAAGGAAACGATCCGGGAAAAACACGAGTTCGCAGCTCACGTCATCCAAAGGTTACCAAGCGAGGATTTCCATAGTACCTCATGACTATTTCCCTAGCCTTGGTCAACATGCCGTATATCTCATCCCTGGAAAGCCATTTAGTCTCGTGCGCTATCCAATCTTTCTCTTCGTTAGACGCGGCCATCCTCCTGTAATCCTGGTAACTGTTAGCCAGTAACTTCACGCCATAGTCCTCAGGGCGCAGAGCCATTGGTGAGTTTGGATCAACCGTATAGGGGATGGGGGGTACGACTAGCCCAAGCTTTTCGCTCATTATCTTTTTGACCATCGGTTCGAAAAGGGCAAAGGTATCCCAAGTCTCCCGGGGCAGGCCCACCAAGAAATAGACGAGCACTGGAATGGACAGCTCCTTGGCCGAAGACAGCGACGAAAAAATCTGTTGGTCTGACATTTCACGCCCCACAAACCTCCTCACCTCTTCCGAGGCGCTCTCTGGGGAGATCGCCAAGCTACTGCCCGCGAGGCCCTTAACCGCCTGCATGAATTCCCTCGAGGGCGAGCGAAAAGCCTCTATGTATACGCCCACGTCGGGTACTCTGGAGGATAGCGATTTGAACAGCGGTTCCCAATACCGCTTTCCGCCGATTTCAGGGTCGTGAGTGAAGTTCACTACTCTTACCCCTTGCTCCGTAAGTTTTTCGACGTCCTGAACCACCGCCTCGACCTCCCTGAAGACCGTGGCCGTCCTACCCATGGCCGCGGCGTAACCCTCTCTAGAACCACCACAGTAAGCGCAATTAAAGGGACAAGCCCTAGCTATCGGAAGCCAAAAGTTAGCCGGCTTTGCACCCATGGTTATGTAGGCCTGATAGTCGTCTATCAGCTGAAGTGAGGTGAAGTCGTAATTCGAAAAGGCCTCAAAGGGAACAGGTGTCCGTGGAGCGGTGAACCTTGGGCTCCCCGCTTTACCTTCTTTGTAGGCTATGCCCCTTACATCGCTCAAGCTCTTTCCGCTCTCAAAGGCGTCGACCGTTTCCCTCATAGCCTGCTCGCCCTCACCGAGAACTACGACGTCGACGGACTTCTCGCTGATCACATCCCTGGCGAACCAGCTGGCACTCATGCCACCCACCACGACCTTCGAATCCGGCCTCACCGACTTCACGACGTCGGCAACCGCGACGTAGCCGTGGGCGTGGACAAACCAATGAAAGTCAATCCCGTACACCTTGGCGTCTATCCTCTTTACGGCCGAACGAAGGTTGAATCCCGGATCCACGGCTGCCTGCATGGCTAGGTTGAATATCTTGACGGAAAACCCAGCTCTCCTCAGCTCGCCAGCTATGCTCATCAGCCCAACAGGCATTATGGGAAACTGGTTTCCTTGAGGCGAGAACCGGGGAACACGGGGAGGGTGAATGAGCGCTACGTCGTACATAGCTAGTGTGAGTTACGCTACCCATAAGATAAGTGTTGTGGAGATTCAAATCCCATCGGGCCGCCAAGATTGGCACCCTGGCGAACAGTGAAATGCCTGGCCCCCGCAAGTGGGGCTTGCCACTTCATTGGCGTGCTCACCTCAGGTGGGCGATATGAGGAGCATCACGCGGAGCAAAGGGGGAAGCGTGCCATCCCCGGGCGCCCCCTCTCCCTCCTAGGGAAAAGCCAAACCGCCTCCGTCGCGGAAAAACGTCAATCGCGACCCAAAGCATCCATAAAAAGCAAGAGGACTTTTCCTTTCCTTGCAGAAAGGGATTCCGTCCCTAAAGCCCCGACGGAGCCAAATTAACGAACCAGTGGTTTGTGCCTCGGCATCGCCGTCTCGCTTTTTTTAGTTCCAGCAATCCGCTTAGCCAGTCCACAGAAGACGACGCAATGAGACGCCAAAATCCTAACGCAAAGCTCCGAACCTCAGCGGAGAGGTAGAGTGAAGCATCAATCTCACAGCACGCGCGAGCTAGCTAGCTCCCTGAGCCCCCTCCCTTTACCTAAAATGCTCGGATTTTCTGACGTACTTTCTGACCTGCACTCACCAAGTAGTACGCCAGAGCCTTAGGTTTTGCTTTAAGTATTTTGATTTATGTTTATACAGCGAAATAAGATAAAGATAGAAACATATCACGACGCTTGTTTTCATTATCCCTACGTGAGGGGCCAATCCAACAGTTTTGCCTTCTTGAAGGCCAACAGGGCCGGCGCGCCGATCAGGGCATTGGCCACGGCCACGAGCACCCTCCCTATGGGGTAGATAAAGGCTCCCGCCAGGTAAAGACCGTAAAGGGAAGATGCAGGCAAACCGTAAAGCGTCGAGTAAAGGTGCAGGTCCAGGAAAACGGCGTTCCCCGTCAGATTGTCGGCCTCGGTACCGACGAAGGCGATCAAAAATAGGGCAAGGGGTAAATACTTTTGTTCCTTCATGGCTTTAACCATCACCCGGTAAGCCGGGTATAACAAAGCTAAGGCCACTACCTGGTCGTAGAGCGCTGGAACGGCTACTTTCAACCCGATGGGGTTTGCCAAAAAAGCAGCTAACGGGATGACCATAACCGCGAACGCCAACTTCGGTCTCCCGTCGACGAGAAGACCGGCTACGAAGGCCCCCACCACGCCGGTGCTGAAGGTATAAAGACCTAGGCCGGCCGCCGCCGGAAACAGAAGCATACCTATCACTCCACCTATGAGCGCGGCTATAGGCCCACCCACGGATCCCAACGCAATGCCCTCGAAAGGCTTCATGAACGCCGCCCAACTTATCATCGGCAAGGCCGGCAAAGCCCCCATTACTACGTCCGCTGCAGCAAACAGGCTGACGTAAGCGACAAACCTGGATTTATTGACGCGCATTTGGATGACTTACCCAATTCTACTTAAGACTTTAGATGATTGGGCGTCAACTGGGGACGCCGAGACCCACACCCATATGAGCAACCCGAGTTTTGGCCCGCGGGGCGGGCCAAACAGAATCAGGTAGAAAGAGACTGGGCGCCCCAGCGACATCACGCAGAGCAACCCCGAGGACGATCACGAACCCATCTCACAAAAAGCGTTGGCCGTAAATACTTGGCACGGAAAACGAAAAACCCATCAGGATCAAGCGCCTAAAAAATAGGAGCTATCCGATGTTCATACCCACAGGGTCCCTGGCCCACTCCCCCAATTCCACTTCATTGAATTCCATCCGCCATTGGCTCATATTTCAGCTTGTTCTGCCGTCAAGGTTTGAGTTATGATGCCCCGCCTAGATCCGCCTGCTCATTCATGGGGATCGAGGGCCTTGCAGCTTCGAGCGCACTTCCTCAAGCTCCCTGAACGCCTCCTTTAGAGCGGGGTAAAGCGACCTATAAAGCGGATATAGCTCATCGTAAACGCGAGAGGAATCTGGATTGGGCGCGCTGGCTTCGCCCGTCTTAACTGCCGCTTTCACCGCGTTGCTGACGTCGGCGTACGCGCCCGCGGCTACCAGCCCAAGCAACGCCGCTCCGTACGAAGAGCCCTCGTCGACCTTCATGGTGTAAACCGGGTGACCGAAAACATCAGCCAGTATCCCCCTCCAAAGGGCGCTCTTCGACCCGCCCCCCATCACCCTGAACTCCTCGAGGTTGATCCCCATTTCCGCCATTATGCCAACGGAGTCCCTCAATCCGAAGGCCACGCCCTCGAGGACCGAGCGCACCATGTGGGGCTTGCCGTGTCTCAACGAGAGCCCGAAAAACGTCCCCCTCGCATACGGATCGCCGTGCGGCGTCCTCTCCCCCGACAAATACGGAAGGAATATCAATCCCTCCGAACCCGCGGGAACTCTCCCGGCCTCAGCCGTTAGCAGGTCGTAAGGGTCCTGACCCGTCAGCGCAGACACAGACCTCTCAGGATCACCAAGTGCGTCCCTGAACCACCTGAGGCTCCCACCCGCGGCGAGCATCACGCCCATAACGCTCCACTTGCCGGGGACGGCGTGACAGAAGGAGTGCAACCTCCCTTGGGGATCGTACCTGTACTCATCTGAACCGGAGAAAACCACGCCGGAAGTCCCCATGTTAACTGACGCAACGCCTTCGCCGACGGCGCCCGCACCCACGCCAGCGGCCCCTTGGTCTCCCGCCCCCGCGGCCACGGGTATACCCTTCTTCATCCCGAGCTCCATCGCGGCGCGCTCGCTCAATTCTCCCCTGACCGAAGGGGACTCCAAAGCGGTGGGCAGGATATCGGGGTCAAGCCCAAGCACGCCCACGATCTCTTGTGACCACTCCCTCTTCTTCACGTCAAAAAGGGAAGTCCCAGAGGCGTCGTTCACGTCGGTTATGGCGTCACCCGTGAGCTTGTAGCCTATGTAGTCCTTGGGCAACAAGAACTTCTTCATCCTAGAAAAGTTGGAAGGCTCGTTATCCCTCACCCAGAGGATCTTTGGCGCCGTGAAGCCAGTGTGGGGAAGGCTGCCGGTTACCTCTATCACCTTTCTCAGCCCGATTAACTCACCTATTCTCGAGGCCTGCGAGGCCGTGCGCTGGTCGTTCCAGAGTATGGCCTTCCTCACCACCTCTCCGCTCGTCCCCAGCATCACCAGCCCATGCATCTGACCCGTAAGACCTATGCCTTCCACATCCGAGAGAGAAAGACCGATTGATGAAAAGTAAGAAGCCGCCCGCTTCACGGCTTGCCACCAATCCTCGGGTTCTTGTTCAGTCCAGCCCGGGCGAGGAGTATAAAGGGGGTATTCCTCAGTCCGGCTCGCCACCACCTCACCTTGTGACGTGACCAGTAAGACCTTCACCCCCGTTGTCCCCACGTCAATACCCATGTAATAGGGAGGGGAAGTCCTCATCATTTCCCATTGCCAATGACGCCCCCTTTTAAGCCTCTAGGACGAGCCAAATCTGGAATTCTGACCTCCTCCCCGCCCAAAAGTGCGAGGCTTGTCGTTCGTCTAGTCTGAAGGAATAGAGGAAAGCTCTGCCTTTCCCTCAACTGAAAGGGACGGGCTGATCTCCTGCCCGCTCGAAAGGGAGAGTTACCCTCTTCCCTTCCCACCTGACCAAAGAAGGAGTCGAGATTCATCCCACGCGGAAGGCCCGGAGGCCCTAATCCAACCACCTGTCCCAGAACCCTTTGGACCCCTGAGTCCCCTTCCTCCCTCCCCCCCCCCCCCCCGCTAAGGAGTCCTTCACCCTGGTCCTTATCTCGTCCAACAGCAAGTCTCCGTAAAGCGCCCATTTACCGTCTACGTAATTGCGTTCCAGGAATGACCTGGAGCTCCTTCTGGCTAACGTGTTCAAATCGTACAAAGGTGACAGATACGTCATGAAATCGCGGGCGCCGCTCTCGCGAACCGTGTCTTCGGCAGCCCTCAGGGCGCGGAACAACCTGTACACGGGTACGAGCTGAAGGGCTTCGATCCAGGCGCCGCTCACGCCGAGAAACGCGAGGTAAGGGTAAGTGAGCACCCGCGCGAGCAACCCCTCCCCGTCATCCTCGCCTATGGCAAAGAAGCTTCCCAGCACGGCGGTATCCCCTCCCTGAAACCCCTCGCTGAAATCCAAGTAGTATCCCTTGAGTAGGTGGCGCCCTTCGATGTGCTCCTCGAGGTGTGCGTGAACCTCCTCCGCGGATACGCCCAAGGAACTAGATAGGGCTTTCTCGTCCATCAGCGGATACCTCTTCAACGCCGAGATTATCCTCAGGTCTAGCTCGTCGTAAGGGACCGGGTCAACGGGGTAATCCACCACCTGCCTGGCGGGCGGGATTCTGTTCTGGCCCAAGCTCCACTCCCCCCTATTGTAGTCAAAGACCGAGGGGTCCGGACTGAACCTGTACGTCTTATTTATCGACTTCACTTCGTAAGACCGCAACCAACCGAAGGAGAGCATGTCTTCGATGAACCTCGTGTAGCTGCGCATGAGGGGTAAGGGAACCGCGTGCCTCGTCACGTAGTTGCAGGCGTGCATTACTCTGTAATATGAGACCAAAAAACCGCTTTCGCAGAGGGAGTCGAGAATCGAGGGAAGGGCTTTCCAGTACTCGCAAGAAAAACTCATGAAGACCCTGATCTCAGCGAACCCAAGCCTATTGAAGCTTATGGACGGACGGGGCACCAATCCCCTTTCAAGGACGTATTGCCTCAAGTAAACGTTGGCCTCCTCCTCGCCGATACCCAGTGCGCTGGCTAGGCCTTCGACGCTGAAGACTGGCATACCCTCTATGGCTTTTATGATCCTTTTCATGAAGCCCTCGAAGGTATCCACAAAAATTGATTCGCATTAATATTTAAGGCTTTTCATGAATTTTTAGCTAAGTTAAAATAACTCTTAAGCTAGTGAATTGGGAAAAGTTTTGGACCTCTCGGCGTCGCTTTGGGAGCTGGCCGGCGTCCACTTCCCCCGAAGGGCCCCTCAACTCGCCCAGGGCAACGGCGAGCTCCTCGGTGGCTATACCGCTCCTGACCGCGTATCCGTAGAGGACCAGCGCAACGGCCACCGCGGTCACGGTATCCCAAGGGAACGGCAACAAGGGGGTCGAAAACACGCCGTACGAACCCACGAAGGAGAGGACGTAACCCGCGAAAATCAGGGCGAATATCCAAAGCCCGGCCTTGGCGTGCTTCTTTCCCCTTTCATCACCCGTGGACGAAACCACCCTTATCGACACCAAGAGCGATATCGCTTCGACGCCCACGTAGTACACGAAGTCGTAGATCCTAGCAGGGGTCAGCGAGATCGCGGACGGCGTAGTCGAAGGCCAACCGGTGGGGACTATTATGGGCTGATATATCAGGTAGTAGGTAGAGATGAGCAGGATGGCCAAGTGAGCGGCACCGGTGGCGTAGCCGACCTTTCTGGTGCTACCGTAGTTCTTGGGAGCGGAGTAGGCAAAGAACAACGCCATGCCTCCCATGACCAGCACGAAGACGAACCAGAACACGTAGAAGGTGGACCAATATACTATCAAAAAAGCGGAGACCATGGCCAAAGCCCCCATCAGGAGCGGCGCCGGCAGCTTGACCGGGCGCCGGAGGTCCGCGGCCGTCTTCCTCAAAGTGATGAGCGCTGGGCCCCCTGCGGCGTAGGTCAAGACAGTGGTGAGGGTTACGAAAGTGGAAATGGCATACCAAGTGGGGAAAGGCAGCAAGAAAAGAAAACCCACCACGAAGGCGGCGATGGTACCCCAAAGCGGGACCTTGCTCGAGTTGAGCTCCATGAACTTGGCCGGAAGGCTTCCGCTGGCGGCCATCCCATAGAGGGTGCGAGCCGTGGTACCTATGTAAATCCAGCCAGTGCCGGCCGGCGAAATCACGGCATCGATGAGAAGGATCACCGCGAAGCCGGCGAGGATCATCGAGCCGCTCTTCACCATCAGCAGGTAGAAGGGACCTGAGTACAGCGGCGCGTAAGCCGCCTGCCAGTCGCCGGGCTGAACGGAAATGGCCGACCAATTCAAGCCCGCTATGAAGGAGACCTGTAGCAAGACGTAGATCAACACCACCAAGAGGAATCCCAGGATCGTGCCCTTGACCACGTCTCCGGGTTTTTTGGCCTCGCCGGAGAAGTCGATTCCCTGCCTGAAACCCAGGTAGGAGTAAGCTATGCCCGTGGCGGGGATGGCTGCCAAAACGGCTGACCACCCGTACGGCACGAAACCTCCCCTTAGACCGGCCAGGTTCGAGACGTGAAAGCTCAGGGCCATCAGCAAAACTACGGTGGCGGCTGGGATGGCGACCTTCCACACCCCAACCGCGGTGTTGACCGAGCTCAGCACCCGAACGCCAAACCAGTTCACGGCGAAGAAGACCAAAAGGAACAACACCGCCACGGTAATGCCCTCCGTTGAGAGCACGCCTGAACTCGTGAAAAGCCCGCTCACGTACGAAGACATATATGTGACAGCTGCTATGGCCTCCGACGGGGCGACGCTTACGGCGCTCAAAAGGTAGGCCCAAGAGAAAACGTACGAGGCTACCCCACCGTAGGCGTACTGCGGGTACCTCACGATACCCCCCGACTTCGGGAGCATGCCCCCCAGTTCCGTATACGCCAAGGCCACGAAGAGCATCAAGAAGCCAGCCAAAACCCAGGATAGGATGGCGGCCGGTCCGGCTGAGCTAGCCGCACCCAACGAGGCGAACAGCCACCCGCTACCGATCATGGCGCCCACCACCAAAAAAGAAATGTCCCAAGTCCCAAGGGCGCGCTTGAGTTGTTTATCTTTTTCTGCAGCTTGCACTTCCGAAACCTGCGGAGGCGGCGATTTAGCTAAAAGACAACGGCTATTTAAAGATTTCGCATTACCTTAACGGCAGCATCGCCAGGCCTCCGAAATCCATCCAAAGTTAAGTACTCACTCGATCTAAAGTGCTCACGAAAAAGTACCGACCCCAAAGATAAGGAACCCTCCCCCTCAATAAAATTGTTTCCCCCAAAGCGCCCATTCATCTGGGGCAGCGCGAGCCTCCGCTGAACGCGAGCGGAAAACTTTTGTCCTATTCGCCTCACCGTTCCATGACGGTTTACTCCCTTGGTGAAGCCTTCGTGGAGTTCGTGAAGAAAGGGGGCGGAAACCTCGCAACCGTGGGGGAGTTTTACGGCCCCTTCCCCAGCGGGGCCCCCGCCATAACCGCGTCCGCGGTGAGCCGCATGGGTGGGCGGTCAAGGCTGTCTGCGGTGGTGGGCGAGGACGAGTTCGGCAGGGCGTTCAGCGAAAGGTTGCGCTCCGACGGAGTTGACGTCTCTTCCCTGAGGTATACGAAAAAGAGGACAACGGGGATGTCCTTCGTCTCCTACTCCGGGGATACCAGGACTTTCCTCTTTCACGCGAGGGATTCCGCCACTGCGCTTCTGAAGCCAGAAGACGTGGACCTGACCGACGCCTCGGTGCTTCACGTGTCCGGATCGTCGCTGGCCATGGGGTGGAGCATGGCCGCAGCGGTGAGAAAAGCCATCAGGGAGGCAGCGAAAAAAGGCGTTGCTCTGTCCTTTGACCCCAACGTGAGACCAGAGGTGATGGACGAGCGCACGATCTCGGAAATCAGGCGTTACTGCCAAAGGGCTGATTTCTTGTTCATCAGCGAGGAAGACGCGGCAAACCTCTTCGGAAAGGTAGACGAGGGATCGCTTAAATCGATGTCGCGCGAGGCGGGGGCAACGGTTGTGCTGAAGAGGGGAAGGCGCGGCGCGACCGTGTTCGAACGCGGGGAAGAGCTAAGGGTACCCGCCTACCGGGTT
>Ga0209012_1000601_pt1 | contig 47247 bp, 39 predicted proteins | sample RS3BMetagenome_FD_184735 | JGI IMG/M metagenome (GOLD analysis project Ga0209012, IMG submission 184735) | Ferric oxide microbial mat and aquatic microbial communities from Rainbow Spring, Yellowstone National Park, USA - RS3B (SPAdes) (version 3) ...
TCGTCGAGGGCAAGAACAATCTCGCCAAAGTCCTCGAACGCCGCGCCTTTGGCTACCGCAATGTCGATAACTTACGCGACCAACTCCAACTCGCCAACTAACGTTTCACCCAAATGTGCGGAGACCCCGCGTCGTCCATTTCGAAGGGGATTGTCATCATATACTGCCGCACGAGAAAGATGATGAATGGACTTCCAAGAAACTCGGGTACGAGCAACGGCAAGAAGGTGTTGATGAACCCCAATTTCGTGAACAGGACGTAGCTCGGAATCATGATGACTGGATAGGGCAGCATGATCGTCGCGAGCATCGCAACGAAGAAGGGATCTCGTCCTGGGAAGCGCATTCGCGCAAAAGCAAATGCAACGATTGAGCTCGACGCCACGACCCCGGTCATGCCGAGTATGGTGATGATCGTGGTGTTCTCGAAAAACAAGAGGAAGGGGAGATTCGCAAATGGCCGGGTGTAGTTTGCGAACTCGAACCGGTCTGGAATCCATACCGGTGGCATCAGCATCATTTGATACTGCGGCTTGACCGAGGCAGAAATCATCCAGAAAAACGGAAACGTGAACACCACGACGCCGGCTACCACCACCACGTAGAGCAGCGTACGCCAGAGTCCTCGGGTAAGCCGACGGGCTCGGTCCACCCTCGTCGGCACGGAAACCGCGGCTGTGTTCGCGGCACTCATCGACGCACTCCGCCTTCGTAGTACACCCAGCGATCCGAGCTGTGGAACACGAGCAGGCTGAAGAACAAGATTACAATGAACAGAACCCACGCGATTGACGAGGCATAGCCGAAGTGGAAGTTTTGGAAAGCCTTCTGATAGACCAGGAGCACCATCGTCAGCGTCGCGTTGTTCGGTCCACCCTGGGTAATGATGTACGCTGGCACGAAGACCTGGAACGATCCGATGATGTTGAGGATGACGTTAAAGAATATGGTCGGGGTCAACATCGGCAGGGTGATGTTAAGAAAGACGCGAATGGCGTTGGCGCCATCGATGCGCGCGGCCTCGAGTAGCTGGGTGGGTATTGCTTGGAGACCGGCGAGATAGAGGAGCATATTCGTGCCCGTGCCCCACAGCGAGATCATGATGAGTCCGGGGAGAGCCCACTGCTCGGACCAGAACCAGCGAGGACTCTGCATGCCCAGCGCGTTGAAAATGACCGCCGACAGACCGTAGTCGGGCTGTAAAACCCACATCCAGACCAACGCCACGGCAACACCCGAAACGACGGCCGGCATGTAATACAGCGTTCGAAAGATTCCCTGGTATCGCAGATTCTGGTTCAGCAGAACCGCGATAGACATGGAAAGGATCGTCGCAACCGGTACGGCGACGAACGTGTATATTGCGGTCACTTTCAGCGTTTGGAGGAAAAGGGGCTCGTTCTCAAATAGGTAGCGATAGTTGTCGAGACCGATGAACTTCATCGTTGTCAGCATGTCGGATTCGAAGAAGCTGAGAAAGAGTGAGTACAGGATTGTCCCGGCCTGGAGGACGACGAAGTGCACGATATAGGGTGAGACAAAGAGTAGGCCGAGCAATCCCTCCACCTGGCGTTGGGATAAATGGCGCCCGCGACGAGCCGCGGGCGCCTCCACCTTCTGGGTCGTGCTCATGGCAAATCACCGGGCTCCGTTCTTTTCCGCCTGGGTCACTTGTTGAGCAACTTGCTTGAAGTAGCTGACGGGCGTGCCACCGCTGACGAACACCTTCTGCAGCGCCGGAACGATGATCTCCTGGGCGGCATTATTGTCCTTGTAGAACTCACGTGCGCCGGGATATCCCATCTGCATCGCCTCGATGGCGACCTTGAGGTTGGCGTTCTTCAGGTTGGGGCGGGTCTGGGCCGCGATGTCTGCCCACTGATTCAGCACGGAGTGACGGACGGGAACCCGGCCGGTTGCCTTCACGATGGCAAGCTGGTACTCTGGTCCGGCGACCCACTTCTGGAGCTCCCACGCTTCATCCTTGTGCTTCGATCCCTTCCACATCGCGGTACCGTCGGTCGTGCCCAGCACTTTGCGTTGGCCGGTCGGCCCCTTAGGCGTGTGCTGGTAAGCCCACTCGAACTTCCCCTGGATCGCATCGTCCATCTCAAACGGATAGATGCCATCCTCCGCCATCGCAAGGATACCGGTTGGGAAGTGGAGCAAGAACGACTCGTTCTGAATCGTCAGAGGGTTGATCATTGCCTTATCGTCCCACATCAGCTTGCGGGACCACTCGAACGCGGCGAGTGACTGCTCGGAATCGAACGCGGCCTTGGTATTATCCTGGGGATCAACCGTGTGGCCGCCCCAGATAGTCGGCTTGTACCAGTAGCGGTCCCACGACCAAACCGGGTAACCGAGACCATACTGCGTTACCCTGCCCGATGAGTCCTTCTTGGTGAGCTTGATGGCGGCGGACGCGTAGTCGTCGTGGGTCCAATCCGTGGTCGGGTATTTCACGCCGGCGGCGTCGAACAGATCCTTGCGATACCATGTGAACATGATGTTCACGTACCGGGGCATGCCAAACCGGATGTTGTTGAGCCAGGGCATCACAAAGTCGTGCCACTGCCAGTCGTAGAAGTCGGCGAGGTCGGCGGCCTTGTAGTCACGATTGACATAAGACTGGACGTCTTCGACCTGTCCGCGCTCGACGAAAGGCGGCATAATGTCGCCCCACATGTCGAAAACGTCTGGCGCGGTGCCCGCGACCATCGACGCGACGAGCTTGTTCTCCCAGTCACCAGGTGTTGGCTGAAGGGTTACGTTCCCAACGGAAGGCGCATTCGTGAAGAAGGCCGGCATCGTACTAACGGACGCCTTCATCCAGGCGTCCGACTGGCTCACCTGCCAAAAGAGGTCAACGTTGCCTTTACCCTGGGCGCTTAGGGACGCGCGCGGCGTTGCCGTAGGCGCGGCAGTGGGCTGAGCAGCACCACTCGACGCCGAAGCGGCGGTGGGTTTAGCCGCCGACTGACCGGAGGAGCTCGACGAACCTGACGAACCAGACGAGCTACAGGCCGCCAGTAATACACTCCCGGCACCGGCTACACCAAGGGCCATAAGCGCACGTCGCGAAAGGTTTCGGGTCATTGCTCTCTCCTCTTTGTTGCTGCACGAGAACTGCCCGTGTACAGTGCGATACGCGTGCTACAAAGATGTGTGCCCAATATCTACGCGATACGACGACAAGTTGTACCGTGTGTACGCCTGGACGGTGTCGTTTTGACAGACCTCCTAATTTTCTCTCTACTACTGATCGATGATGGCGACCGCGCGGACCGGGGCGGCAGTCGAGCCATTCCACTTGATGGGAAAGGCGGCTATCTTGAATCCGAAGGGACGGCCAATCTTATCGAGATTGGTCAGGTTTTCGAGGTGGTAGTACTCGCGCTCGCACATCACGCGGTGGGCTTCCCAGAATTGCTTGCGCTCGAACATCGCCCAGACCGGCGGATCGAAGGTAATCGCGTCGATGCCCATCACTTTGATGCCCTGGTCGATCAGCCAGTTCGTCGCTTCCGCGGTCATTCCACAGTGATCGGTGAGATAGCGCTCGTCGTGCTGGTAGCTTCCCGCGCCAGTCATAATGAGGACGATATCGCCTGGCTTGAGGGTGTACTCGATTCGCTTCAGGGCATGCTGGACTTCGACCGCGGAAATTCCGGCGCCTTTCTCCTTGTGACGAAAGTCGAGGACGACTCCGTCGCCGTAGCAGGCTTCAAGAGGGATGCCCTCCGGACCCGGGCCGTCGTGTCGCAAGTGCTTCAGAGCGTCGATGTGAGTGCCCACGTGATCGCTCAGCACGATCAAATAACTCGCGGTCAGTGACTTCGCGCCGTACTTCGCGGCCCCAATCCTCTCGGCAAACTCCTCCCAGGTTTCGTACATCACGAGCGCGGGGCGCACAATTCGTGGGAAAGTGACCATCTCGTTGTGCACCGGCATACTCAGGTCGATAATCCGCGGTGGCATTTCTCGGCCTCCCTCTCTTGCCCAGACAGTTCTGGTCGCGGACCGAAGCCGGTCCGTTGTCGACGAGCTCGGGATCAGAAAGACTGTATGTATAACATGGGGCCCAGAAACGGCTTCACAAGGTCGTGTAGTATGTATTGTCGTAACGTTGTTTGAGAACTGTCGACAAACATCAAACGGCAAACGTCTGTGGGCGATTGTAATACGGACGCAAACGTTAGTCAATATTGTTTTGGGGGTTCTTTGGCCGTTCCGGGGCGAAGCTGAGGCTAGTACCCCGTCAACTCCTGTTTGATGAGCTTGGGTCGCCGCCTTGAAAGGCGGGCGAAGGGGCGGAGGCGCTAAAGCGCCCGGTTCAGGGGCTTCCGCCCCACCGGGCCCACGCCCGCCTTTCAAGGCGGCGGTGGCCCCAGCCATTCATCACCGGCGACTTGACGAAGCACTAGATTAAGGGGCAACACCTTACTTTGGCGGTTGGTAACGCCTGAGGCTAGGCACCGTAACGCGCGACCAGAACGACCTGAGCAAACTGCTCAAGTCGTTCCGGTCGCGTGTCGACGGTTGTCAGTCACAATCCAAGTGGTTATTGGGAATACGGGGTTGGCGTCGAGTTTGCTTGCGCGCGTCGGGTCGCGCGTTTCTCGATTCGGGTCACGTACGGCGCGAGATTGGCGTTGACCAGCTTGTCGACGCGCTGTCCGGCTCGATTCAAGATCTTCGTCTCCCGAGCTGAGGTTAGCTGTCCATTCGCGACCCGGGTGTCAAGGCGGGATTTCAGGGCGCTGGTCAGCGTCGATTCCACGTCCGCGGCGCTCTTGCCATACTGAGGAGCGAGGCCGGCGAGGCTGGTCCCCTGTTCGATTTGTTGCGCCAGGGTTTGCGGAGTGATGCCAAATAGCGTTGAAACGTTCTTCAGGACACCGTGGAGTAGCGAGAGTCGAAGCCGCGCGCGCGGTCGGAGTTTTACGGCCGTCGTCGAGGTCGGGGCGGTCGCGGTGACCGAAGGGCTAGCCGTAGGGGTTGGGCTATCGCCGAGTGGGGAAGCGAAGGCGCCGCCAAGGCTTGCCACGGTCAATGCCCCACCTAACAGGCCGGCGCTAGCGATATACCGTAGGCGCTTGGAAAACACGGGATTGTCTCCTCGGGATGATTTCGAGCGAATCGGGAGTGGACTTCCTATCGCGTTCTCACTTAAGGAGTCGCAGACCGCTCCGAAAATGTACGGGAGTGGGCCGCCTTGGCGTGCTGGTGTCAGCTCTACCGACCGCATATAGGGTCGGTCCCACGGTTGGCCTGGGGAGGTATGCCCGGAGAGCCGTGGGCACAATCCTCTATGAGAAGCGGGGTGTCAATCAACAACCGTAGACGCTCAGTGTCCGCCGGGCGTCGGTACTCGTTTAGTCGGCTAGCCCCAAAATCGACTAAAGGACGTTGTTCCGAAATCGCGCTTTCGATAGAGTGCGCATGAGTGTAATGACCCTTCGGCCGTCACCGGGGCCAATCGTCGAGTGCCTCCGACGCCGAGGGGCGTTCTGAGCATCTACCCCCACCGAGAATCCGGGCATGGCAGATCCCGAAAATAGGCGCTATCAGACGAGGTTCTCACTATAGCGAGAACGTTGTGATGGCGGTAGCCTGCCTGTCGCGCCTCCCGAGCGTTAGTCCGAATCCGCGACCGCGGTTGCCAATCTTCTCTCGGCTCCAGGTCTTCGACCTCCAATTCAGGTGAACTACGTCAGATATCGCTGACATCACAACGGGACACGGCAGTCAGGCCCATGCAAGCGAACGTGCAGCAGATTAGTCGGCTTCCAGAAGTGCTTAGCCCTGCCAAGGCGAGCGGCCAATCGTTCCAGGAATCTCCCGAGCAGCGTTGCTCACCGCGACTCACCCGATTGGTGGGTCCGAGAAATTATCGGTAAAGGGAGAGTAGCTATGGTAGCTACGGTGTCCAATTCGGTCCAAACCTCCGAACCGCCGTCGCCGATAGCTTGTAGCATCGGAATCATGGCGTACAACGAGGAGAAGAATATCGGGCGGACGTTGCAAGCACTGCTCGATCAAAAATCCTCCACCTGCGTCATCGACGAGATCATCGTGGTCGCCAGTGGTTGCACCGATAGCACCGAAGCGGTGGTTCAGGAGTTCTGCGCGCGAGATTCACGAATCAAGTTACTGTCCCAGCCCCGCCGGGAGGGGAAGGCCTCCGCGGTCAACCTGTTCGTGAGCCAGGCCCGCTGTGACGTTCTCGTCTCGGCGACCGCCGATACCGTGCCGGAGCCCACGACGATTCAACGCCTCCTGGAACCCTTCGCCGACCCGGAAGTGGGGATGACCGGCGGCCATCCCGTTCCGGTGAACGATCCCCGAACCTTTATGGGCTTCGCGGTGCATCTCCTCTGGGAGTTGCACCACCAGATTGCTCTCCGAGACCCCAAGCTCGGCGAACTAACCGCGTTTCGGCGAGTCTTCCGTCGGATCCCTTTCGACTCGGCGGTGGATGAGGCGAATATGGAGCCGCTGATTCGGGGTCAGGGCTACCAGCTTCGCTACGTCCCCAACGCGATTGTCCGAAACCGCGGGCCATCGACGGCCAGCGACTTCCTCAAGCAGCGCCGTCGAATCTACGCCGGGCACCTTCGCATGTGTCACCAGCAGGGCTACTCGGTCTCCACGATGAGCGCCGGTCGGATCCTTCAGGCGCTGCTGGGCTGCTGGCGCTGGGATCGGCGCTTCTTTCTTTGGGCACCGGGAGTGGTCGGCTTGGAATTGTACGGCCGAGGACTGGGCTGGCTTGACTTTCGCTTCCGAAAACGTAACCACACGGTTTGGGATGTAGCAATCACGACCAAAGGGGCCATTCGATGATCGACGTCATGCGGAAGATACCCTTGTTCATTCTCAACCGCCGCTTTGGCTGGCCGAAGATGCTGCCAATTAATCTCACGCTGAGTCCGTCCCCGCGCTGCAATTCCCGTTGTCTTACCTGCAACATCTGGATGAAGCGCGAGGACGAACTCCGACTGGACGAATGGGACCGGGTTTTCCAGAGTCTCGGTCGCGCTCCGTTCTGGTTTACGGTCAGCGGCGGCGAGCCGTTTATGTTTCGAGATCTGGTTCCGTTGTGCCAGTCTCTGTACAAGCACTGCAAACCGGGAATCATCAACATCCCGACGAACAGTCTGATGTACAAGATTATCCCCGGCAAGGTCGAGGCGATCTGCAAAAGTTGTCCGGACGCGCAGGTCATCATCAACCTCTCGCTCGACGGAGTTGGTGAGAAGCACGACCGGATTCGGGGCATCCCCGGCAACTTCGAGAAGTTCGAGCAGAACTTTCGAGCCTTGCGCGAGTTGAACTGTCCGAACCTCAACGTCGGAATCCACTCGGTCATCTCCCGATTCAACGTCGACGACGCGCGTGAGCTGTACGACTACGCGTTCGGTGCGAAATCCGACTCCTACATCACGGAAATTGCCGAGCAGCGCGTCGAACTGGACACGGTCGGGGTCGACATAACCCCCACCCGAGACAAGTACGCGTGGGCAATCGACGAACTGATCGCGCGAATCGAGCGGCGAAAGTTCCGGGGCATCTCACAAGTGACCGAAGCGTTCCGGGTCGAGTACTACAAACTGGTCAAAGAGATTCTCTCCGAAGAAACCCAGTCAATTCCGTGCTTTGCCGGTTGGGCCTCGGCCCAGATCTATGCGAACGGCGAAGTTTGGCCATGCTGCATCCGTGCCGACAACCTGGCCAACCTTCGGGACGTGGACTACGACTTTGGCCGAATCTGGTTCTCACCCGAGGCCGACCGGGTGCGAACGAGTATCCGCAATAAAGAGTGTCATTGCACCCTGGCAAACGCGAGTTACACCAACATGCTGATGCATCTACCCACGGTCGCCCGGGTCGGCGCCAAAGTAGTCGGATCGTCACTCCCCGTACTCAACGGCCCGGTTGGCGTGGACCCGTCGAGGTCTCCCTCCACCACAAAGATCTGACATACCAAGGAGGTCGTCAATGCAGTGGCGCTGGCTACAGGATCACGTCCGTAAGCCAAAAGACTCGCTTTACGCCCAGCGAGTGCTCGAACGGTACCGGATGGGGATGAAGGCGCGAGGAGCGATCCGTGGCGTCCAGGTCATCGTCGGGGACGATAGCTGTCCGATCTGCCGCCAATACGCCGGCGCGGTCTATCACCCGGACGACGCGCCGATTATTCCGATTACCGGCTGCACCCAGCAAGGTGGCTGTCGGTGTGCCTATCGAGCGGTGATGGACTATGAAGAAGCCGAGAACCCGCGCTGAAAATGGCCGCGAGGGGAGACAAGAATGCCCGTTCTCGTAACCGGCGCGACCGGTTTTCTGGGCAGCCATCTCGTCGACGTACTTCTGGAACAGGGAGAAAGGGTGCGCGCTCTGGTTCGCCTGGACGAGGATGCGACCGCGCTTACCCGCCGCGAGGTTGAGATAGTCCGCGGTGATCTGAAAGATGCTGCCTCGCTGCCGCCCGCGGTCCGCGAGGTGGATCGAGTCTTCCACTGCGGGGCACGCGCCGAGCCGTGGGGGCCGAGAAAGGACTATTTCCTGACGAATGTTCAGAGCCTCGGGCTGCTAGTGGATGCCGCGCTTGCCGCCGGGGTTCAACGCTTCGTCCACGTCAGTTCGATCACCGTCCACGGAAACGACGTCGGCGGCACAGTCGATGAAACGGCTCCCATTCGGGTGGAGTCGAATCCTTACAGTTGGTCGAAAGTGATGGGCGAGCGGCTTCTCCAAAGGATCATCCAACGGGAGAACGCGCCGGTGACGATCGTCCGGCCGGGTTGGATCTATGGTCCCCGGAGCGTCGCCAGCTTTGCCCGTTTCGCGGCCATGATCGAGCGGGGGAAGATGGTTCTGATCGGCTCGGGAAGGAACCACATTCCTCTGATCTACGCCCGTGACGTCGCGCGCGGGATGCTCCTGGCAAGCGAGAAACCACAGGCAATTGGTCGAACCTATCTGCTGGTGAATGACGAGCCGGTCACCCAGTTGGACTATCTGAGCGCGATCGCGGCGGAGCTCGGCGCGGCACCCCCGAGTCGGCACGTGCCGTACCACCTGGCTCTGCTGCTGGGCGCCGTCGGAGAGTCGACCGGTCACCTCCTGCGTCTCCGGAACCCACCTCCGTTGATGCGCTATGGCGTTCAACTACTCGGGGGCGAGAATCGCTTCGTGATCGAGCGGGCTCGTTCGGAACTGGGCTTTACTCCCGAGACGAGTATGGTCGAGGGCGTCCGGAAGAGCGTGCGTTGGTATCGCGGAGACCCAGCGTTCAGTCAACAATCGACCGGGAGTGTTCGTTGATGCAAGCACTGATTACGGGAGGAACCGGTCTCCTCGGGCGTCACCTGATTGCTGCATTGCACGAGCGAGGCGATACCATCCGCGTTCTTGCCCTGCCCGCCGAGGACACGACCTGGCTAGCCGAGCACGGTCACCAGGTTGCGCGGGGTGACGTTCGTGAGAGAGATACCTTGATCGACGCCATGCGCGGTGTGGATACCGTCTTCCACCTCGCCGGAATGATGGGCGTCTGGCGTCCTCTTGAGGAGTATTACGCGGTGAACGCGGCCGGAACCGCGAACGTCTGCCGCGCGGCGCAGGTTGCCAATGTGCGTCGGCTTGTCCACGTCAGTTCGTGGACGGTCTACGGAATGGGGCGCGGGAGAGTGCTGCGCGAAGGAGACGACCTTGTGCCGGTCCGTGAGCCATACGGACTGACCAAGGCCGAAGGCGACCGGATCGTCCAGCGCTTTATCGCCGAAGAGCGATTGCCCGCCGTCATCGTTCGGCCGGATACGTTTTTTGGTCCGGGCGATCGGGTGCACTACGGCCGGATGGCTGATCGTTTAAGCGCCGGAAAGGCCATCGTTATTGGCTCCGGTCGCAATGCACTGCCCTTCGTCTACGTCACGGATGTTGTCCAGGGGTTGCTGCTTGCCGCCGACCAGGAAAATGCGGTCGGGCGCGCCTACAATATTGGCATCGACGTACCGCTCTCTCAGGAAGAGATGCTGCGGGCGATCGCCGCGGCAATTGGCGCGCCGCCCCCGCGTCTTCACATCCCCTACGCCGTGCTGCACGCGGTGGCCTTCGCCGCCGAGCGGGCCGCCGCAATCGCTCACTCCCACCGACCTCCTCTCGTTACCACGTTGGGAGTGAAGGTCTTTGGGACCGACAATCGACACGCGATCGACCGGGCGCGCTCGGAGCTTGGCTACGCGCCTCGGGTGAGCGCGCGCGAGGGTGTCGAACGAACCGCGCGATGGTACCACCAGCAGCGCCAGTTGGGGCCGCCCGCCGGGAATGTGGGGTACCAGCATGCGGCCAACTGACCCGATGGGGAGCAGCAGGTCCCCCGACGATGTCGTCGCGGTGAACGCCGCCGGCGACGTGGTCGGCGCGACCCGGCGATTGATCGACGCCGTGGGAGGAATGTCGGCTATCGTCGCCGGGAGACGCCTGGCCGTTCTCAAGCCGAACTTCGTCGCCGGACGTCCCGCGCGGACCGGAGCCACGACCAGTTTGGAACTGATCGCCACCGTCGCGGAAGCCGTCCACGCCGCCGGGGCGATGCCGCTCCTTTGCGAGTCGCCGGGAACCGAGTTTGACTACGAGGCAACCTACAAGATTCTCGGACTGGAAGATTTCTGTCGCAAACACGACATCGGTATCGTCGGTAAGGTCGACAAGTGGCTCGAACTGCGCCCCCCCGGGACGCGTCGGCTCAAGCAGTTCCGCGTGCCGGCGGTGCTCGCCGAGGCGTGCTTGATCAACCTGCCGGTGCTCAAGACCCACGTTGTCTCGGGCATGAGCCTGGCGATGAAGAATCTGATGGGCATGCTGCCCCGTGAAGACCGGCGAACGATGCACACTCTGGGCATCCAGCAGTGCATCGTCGACATGAATCGCGGAATCAAACCAGACCTGAGTATCGTCGATGGCATTGTCGGTCAGGACGACCAGGGGCCACTCTACGGCCGGGCCGCGAACCTGGGAGTGCTGCTCGCCGGACAGGATAGTCTCAGCGTCGACCTCGCCTGCTGCCAACTCGTCGGCGTGGATCCGGGAGAGGTTGGGCACATTCGCCTGGGCCTCGAACAACTGGGGACCCGCCATCCGCGTCTTCTTGGCGACACCCTCGCGCCGATCCGTCGTTTTGAGATGCCGCAGGTGCGGCCATTGTATCGGTTCGCATTCTGGCTGATGTATCCCCTGGACTACCCTTTTCACCGGCTGACCGGGAATCACCTGTGTACAGCAGTGTATAGCACCGGACTCATTGGAACCCGGCCTCAGATTTCGAAAGACGCCTGCACCCACTGTGGCCGATGTGTCGAAGCCTGCCCGCTTCCCAACGTGATCGATCTCAAAACGCTTCGGGTGGACTATTCGACCTGCCAGCGTTGCCTGCTCTGTTACGAAGCCTGCCCGGAGGACGCGATTTCCGTCAAAGGCATGAGCGGAACAACTGTCGCGGAATCAACGGTCCAATGATGCCTACCGGAAGGATGAACCGAGGAGGTGCTTTAGTGCGGGTATTGGTCACCGGGGCCACCGGGTTCCTGGGTTCCAACCTGGTCCGGAGACTTCTCTCCGACGGCCATCAAGTGCGGATCTTGGCGCGATCGGAGATTAAGGCGAGGCCACTCGCCAAGCAAGGAGCCGAAATAGCCTTCGGGGACATTGGCGACCGCGACGCTCTGCAGTCGGCTGTGCGCGATGTGGAGGGGGTCTATCACCTGGCCGGGCAATTGTTCATCCCCGGCGTACCCAAGGCCGAATACTACCGAACCCACGTTCAAGGGACGCGTGCGCTGGTGGAGTGCTGCCGAGAGTCGTCGGACGTACGGCGATTAGTCCACTGCAGCACGACCGGTGTGCTCGGCGTGACCGGCCCAAATCCGGCTCGCGAGGACGCGCCGGTCTCACCGAGAAATGCTTACGAGCGTGCCAAATGGCAAGCCGAAACGGTCGTTCGCATGGCAATCGAGGAGGGCTTCCCCGCGGTCATCGCTCGGCCGGGCCTAGTTTACGGACCGGGAGATCTCCACCTCCTCGGGTTCTTTCGGGCGATTCAGCGCGGTTTCTTTCGACCGATTGGCAGACAGTCGGTCTGGTTACATCCGATTTTCATCGACGACCTCACCGAGGCGTTGGTGCGCGGCGCGAATCACCCGCGAGCAGTTGGCGAATGCTTCCACCTCGCCGGCCAGTTTCCGGTCACCGTCGCCGCCCTGGCGTCGGCGATCGCTGACGCCCTCGGTACGGTAATTCCAAGCGGAAACGTACCATTTTCCCTCGCGTGGGCTGCCGCGACCGTGGGCGACGCTCTCCCTGCTCGGCTACGGAGCCTGGCCCCGCTAACGCGCACTCGCCTCGATTTCCTCACCCATAGCCGGATCTACGATGTTTCAAAAGCGCGCGCACTCATCGGCTTTGAGGCGGGCACTGCTCTGACCGAGGGGATGGACCGGACTGTCGCGTGGTACCGCCGGGAGGGTTATCTGTCCACCGGGCGTGCCAGCGTGAGCTAGCCATCCAACCGGGCTAATGTGAATTTCTAGACGCCCGTGTCGGGCCTGGCACAACTCAGTCGAGGAAGACAAATGTGGAACGAACATTAGTCGATCGAAACGTCATCGTGACCGGGGCAAGTTCCGGAATCGGGGCGGCGACCGCGCGAGAACTTGCGCGACGTGGCGCGCGCGTCGTGTTAGCCGCGCGGCGGGTCGCCGAACTGGAAGCGCAGGCCGCGACCATTACGCGAGTCGGTGGCCAGGCGATCGCGATTCCCGCGGACATGGCAGATCCTCGGCAGGTTGCCGACCTGGTCCGGCGCGCCACGGCCGTTTACGGAGCGGTAGACGTTCTGGTGAATAACGCCGGGGTCGGGTGGACCAAGCCTCTTGTCGTGACGTCTCCAGAGGACCTTGCACAGGTGATCCAGGTGAACCTGATCGGAACGATGCTCATGACGCGGACAGTTCTCCCGTCGATGCTCGAGCGGCGAAGTGGAGTGATCATTTCGGTTGCCTCGGTTGCCGGCATCACCCCGGTCAAACCACTGTACTCGGCGACGAAGTTTGGCGTGCGTGGCTTCTCGTTGTCGTTGCGGCGCCAACTCGCGGGTAGCGGGGTCGAGGTCTGCCTGGTATCGCCGGGGCCGGTCCGCACCGCTCAAACCGCTGGCGTGCGGGAGCGCATGTCAGAGCCCGAAGAGGTGGCCCGAGTGATTGTCGAGGTGGCCGAGCAGCCTCGTCGCGAGGCAATCGTGCCACGGAAGCAACTCGCCGTGGTCTGGCTCGAAACCCTTTTGCCGGCTCTCGCAGACCTGGCGTACAACTGGCGTCACCGCGACGAGAGGCGCGATTGGGCGGCCTATGCCGAGTCGGTTTCGGATGGCCGGGTCTGGATTGGCGGATAGTCGGCCGCAGGCGAGAGAGGCAAATCATGCGTGTGCGCGACCATATCGTCCTGTCAAGCTGTGCCGTCGTCGTAGCCTGGCCGTGGCTCGGTCGGGCGGCGCTCCTGCCGTGGATTGCGAGCATCCTGATCGACATCGATCACTATCTCTTCTTCATCTACCAGCGACGTCAGGTCGACCCGCTGGCGGCAGTCCAGTTCTTCGATCAGGCTCAGCCGCCTCAGCACCTGGGGACGCGTCTCCTTCACACTCCGCTCGTTCTCGCGCTGCTCGTGCCAGGTCGACGCTGGCGGGTGTTTCGGTTGTTCCTGCTCGGCATGGTTTTTCACATCGGACTTGATCTCTATCACCTGGCGAAAACGCGAAATGCGCGACGGGAGGCGCTCCGTCGAGACAATTTCACCTGCCAGCAGTGCGGCGATCACTATCGGACAATTGTCGCGCATTTGCAGCGCCAGCCGAGGTTCTTGCCGTCCTATGACGTCGAGTGCTACACCGCCCTCTGCTCGCGATGCCACGAAGCAGTTCACTCGACTGTCAGGGCAAGGACCAGCCACCTGGGCCGTCCTAATGGGGTTCCCGTCCCCGGCCGAACGCGCCGTCTCCAGAGAACTCCACGATCTGAGGTTAATTGATGAGTTATTGGCCCCGATCGCCGATCCGAGTGATGGAGGACCTAGCGAAGAGCCTGCGCGGCGGGTCAGCCCTTCTATTCGGCGGGTTCATGCTCGGAAATGTCGTGGCATACGCCTATCAGATGATCCTCTCGCGGACGCTTTCGCCCGCCGACTACGGCGCCCTCGTCACACTTACCTCGGCCTTTTACGTCATCGCGGTATTCTGGCGAGCGGTGCAGGCGTGGGTTATCGACGCCGTCGCCGGAGTTGGGGGTACGCCGGCGAAGTCGGCGCACATCGTCTTTGCCAGCGCCATCCGCGGGGTATTGCCGCTCGGCGTCGTCGTGCTTGTCGTCCACTGGCTCGGGAGCGAACCGGCCGCAATTTTCCTCAAACTCGACAGCACGACCCCGGTCCTCGTCCTGGGCCTCTACGTCTCGTCTGCCTTTCTCCTACCAATTGCCGTGGGATTGCCGCTGGGCCTCAATCGTCCCTACCTCGCGAGCGCCGCGCTTTTCCTCGAGTCCGCTGCCCGTCTGGGCGTTGGACTCGTGCTGGTGCTTCTGGGGTTCGGGGTGGGGGGCGCCCTCGGTGGCTACGTGGCCGGTAACTTCGCGGCATTTGGGATAACCGTCGTGGTTCTGTGGCCACTCCTGAGCCGCGGCTCCGATTCGCGGTCTCCGCGCCGCCACTATGCCCTCTTTGATCGGTATGCCGTTCTTGCCCTGGCGGTCAACGCGAGCCTGATGATTATCGCCAGTGTCGACCAGATCGCCGTGAAACACTATTTTTCCGACGACGTTGCCGGCAATTACGCTGTAGCGTTCCTGCTCGGTCGAATCATCGCGATGAGCACGCTCAGCCTGGCGTGGGTGATCTTTGCTCGCTCGGCGAACATGGCCCCGGACGACCCGCGTCGCACCGGGCTTCTGATTAAGGGCTTGCTGGCAACCGGCGCGCTCGCGCTGTCGCTGACCGCGGCGTATCTCGTCGCTCCGTCGCTGGCGGTGTTAGTGCTGGGTGGGGCGAACTACGCTCTCGCAAGCAACTACGTCGGCCTGGTGGGCATCGAGATGACGTTGTTCTCGTTCGTCTACGTGCAGGCCTACTACCACATATCGGTGAGGAAGATGCAGGTTGCCTGGCCGCTAGGCCTGGCGACCGCGCTCGAGATTAGTTTACTCGCCCAGTATCACGCCACGATTCATCAGGTGCTCTGGGTCCTCATTCTCGTCATGGGCGGACTGCTCATCTGGGTCTCGCTCCTGACCTGGCGAATGCTGCACACCACAACGTCACCCATCGCTATGGCGACAGCGCAAACAACCTAGCTTCGAACCCGGCACCCGAGTCTTACACGAAGGGAACCGACACCGCGCGTTAGCGCTGGCTGAAACATCACCCTAACTTGGTGAGGCGTCTACATGACCGATACTCGGCGAGACCCGCTCGACCAGTCCGCGTCGTGGGTACCCGAAAGGCCGCGGGACTACTACTGCATCCTGGAAATTGACCCAGCGGCATCGCACGACGCGATCAGGTTGGCCTACCGAAGACTGTCTCAGCAGTTTCTTCTCGAGACTGGCCCATCACGGAATGCCGCCTACTGGGAGGAAGCCTGGGGAGCGTACGTCGTCCTGAGCAATCCGGCGAGTCGGAAAGCCTACGATCTCGCTCGAAGTTTGAATGGCGGTGGCCACCACTCGAACGGCAAAACGCCCGTCGAACAGATACCGGCTGACGAACTCGTGCCTTCTAACCCGCTCTCCTCACTGGCCGGCTGGGTCAAAGCCGCGCCAATTCAGAAGATTGAAGGCGTTTTCGCCCAAGGTGCGTTTCGCGCCGTTGCTGACCGATCGCTTCGCGTCCGGCCGCGGCAGGCCATTCGTCAGGTCCGAGGTCTGGGTAGCCACCGGTTCCGGCAAATGGCTCCCCAGGATGCCGTCGTAGCGGTAACGTCAATCCTATTGGTCGCGGCGTGCCTGACCTGGCTGATCCTCGAGACGCCGGGCTACTGGTGCTTCGTCGCGGCGCTGTTGCTGGGTATCCCAATGGCGTTTCGTCCCGGCGTCGACCGATCGGGGACGACCTTCAAGCTGTTGGCCGTACTCGGTACGGTGAGCGCCCTGGACTACTTCGCCTGGCGGGTGTTGCTGATCAACTGGCAGGCGTGGTACTTCAGCGTTCCCCTGTTCGTCGCCGAGGGTTTTGGCGCGATTCATACCATTGGCTTGCAGTACACTCTTTGGCCGCTCAAGGAAGCCCCGCTGGATCTTCGCGAGGATCCGACGCGGCTCCCAATCTTCGCCCTGATCCCAACTGTCGACGAAGGTCCAGCCGTCCTCGAGCCAACCATTCGCGGAGCGCTCGCGGCGCGAGCGCGCTATCTCGAAGCGTATCCCCATGGCAGCATGACCGTCGTCGTCTGCAACGATGGACTGGTTGCAAACTCGCCTCGGTGGTTCGAGGCCGAGACGCTCGCCGCCCGCTTGGGGGTGCGGTGCATCACTCGAACCGAGAAGGGTGGCGCGAAGGCCGGGAATCTCGAGCACGCCCGGCGAGTCCTCGGCGCGCACGGCAAGGCGCTGATCGCTATCTTCGACGCGGACCAGGTCGCCGAACCGGAGTTCTTCCTCCGGACAATTCCCCCGCTAGCGGACCCCGGTGTTGGTTGGGTTCAAACCTGCCAGTACTACCGCAACCTCGACAATCCGGTGGCACGCTGGGCCAACGACCAGCAGCAGTTGTTCTACCAGGTTCTCTGTCCACAAAAGTCCGCGGTCAACGCCGCGTTCATCTGTGGAACCAACGTCGTCATCCGTGCCTCGGCGTTGGACGGAATCGGCGGACTACCTCAGGACTCGATCACCGAGGACTTCAGCGCGTCGATCCAACTACACCCGCGTTGGCGAGGCGTTTTTCTCAGCGGCATTTTAGCGACCGGCCTCGGCCCAGAGGACCTACGATCATACTTTTCGCAACAGAACCGGTGGGCGACCGGCACGCTTCAGGTGCTACGCGCCCACTGGCGAGACATTCTCCTCCCGTGGCACGGCGGTTTGCGGATTGGCCAGCGCATTCAGTACTTTCTCGCCTGCACGCACTACCTATCGGGAATCCGCGACCTCGTTTACGTCGCCGCCCCGCTGCTCTTTCTGCTCACTGGTATACCGACGATCCGGGGCGCCAACTTTGTGACCTACCTCTCGCACTTCCTCCCCTACTGGTTGGCGTCGCAGGCCGCGTTCTGGTACGCGGCTCGGGGCAAGACCGGCGTGCGCGGCCTTGCCATCGGATTCGGCAGCTTTCCGGTCCTGCTGGTCAGCGCGGTGACCGTCGTAACTGGAAGGCGAGCACGCTTCACGGTAACCGGCAAACAGCGAGCGACCGATCGCAACTACCGCCAGGCCCTGCCGCACCTGATCTTCGCGGTTGGCTACGCAATCGCCGTCGTCGTCGGACTGATTGCCCACCGGTCATCCGACACTTTTCTCTTAAACGTCATCTGGGCGATCTACAACACCATGCTACTGGTTGGAGTCATCTGGCTAAGCGGAATTATCTCCAACCTCTCGCTGGCCGGACTCCTCGACCCGGTGCGGTCGACGTTCCGGCGGAGCCCTGTCCAACTCAATCCGTGGGCATTTCGCTCGGCCGTCATCGCGACTTGCGTCATCTCACTCGTCGCGGTCGCTCCCGCCCGGTCGGCGGCGCCAGCGACCGACTTTCGGATCGCGGTAGGAACGTCGCAGCCCCAAATTGGCGTGTACCTCCCGTTTGAGTACCTTCAGAGCGCGGAGCCTCGCCTCCAACGCGAATTGGGTTTCTCGTTTCAGATCGTTGGCCGGTCGCAAGACATCAACGACGAGTTTGACACGGCCTGGGCCGAGCGGCTGCGGGCGAGTGGTACCCAACCGTGGATCACCTTGCTGTTTGACGAGCCCGGCCGGCCGGCCTATTTTTCCAGTTTGCCGTCCATTGCGAATGGCGTCTACGATGCGCAACTTCGGCGCTGGGCGCGCGAGGTTCGTGCATACCGCTACCCGGTTTACGTGACAATTCTGCAACACGTCGACCGTAACTGGGTCCTCTCGTCTGCCGTCACCAATGGTGGTATTCCGCAGGACGCGCCTCGAGCCTGGGAACACGTTCAAGCGATCTTTCGAACCGAAGGTGCCAGGAATGTCGCCTGGGTGTGGGCTCCCGCGGACCCAACCCACGACAGTAGGTACGCGCCCCCAGCGTCGTCGATCGATCTGGTCCAGCAAAGCTTGATTGGCGGATACCAACCCGAACCAAACGCGTGGCCCGACCCCAGTTCGGTGCTGACCAGTTTGTCCAGCCGCTATCCGTCGACTCCGCTGCTGATCGAGGTCTACGCTTCGGGTGCGCCGGCGGCTAAAGCTTCCTGGTTGCGCGAAGTCGGTTCCGCGGTCGCCAGAACGCCGCACGTCTACGCTCTGGTGTACCACCAGGGCTCGCCGGATCCACAAGCGACGGTCGCGCAAGATGCTGCCTGGTCTCTGGCGTCGGATCCGCTCTCGCTCTCTGCGATGCAAGAGGTGTGGCTCAAAGGCGACAATCCAGCCCTCGCCTCGGCGGAAGTCCAGTCCGCCGGCTCTCCGCCGGGTTCGGGACAGGCCGTCTCCGAGCCACCAGCCGGTGCGGCGACACGACCAGTTGTCCTACCAGTGATTCCCTCGGTCGTGGAACCGGTGGTCCCGCCACTCGCCAAGCCAGTTGCGCCAGCCGGTCTCCCAGCAATCCTGTCGCCGAGTCATCACTCTGCCCTCCCGGCGGCGAGCGATACGCAAACGTCGGCGCGGCCGACAGTGCGCGGTCGTGATGGAGAGCCCCTTCCGCGGACCTACGTGGTGCAAGATGGCGATACCCTTTCCGGTATCGCCGAGCGCGTCTACGGCGACGCCGCGGTTTGGCCGGACATCGCCGCCGCGAACGCGGACCTGAGGCGCGATCCCAATAAGCTTGACGTCGGCCAAAAAGTGCTCTTACCGGCGCGTCAGCCGTAGATTCCGGTCCGGCGTCAAGGGTAAAGGCCCTCGACTTACAGCGGCCGCACGCTGGCTACTACGAGGAAACGTCTATGCTAGTCCGTCAACGTCACATTTCCCTAGTTCGCCCGATTCCTATGTCAGGAAGCCTCACGCGGGTGAACTGGGACTCCTGGGCGCCGCTCGCGGCGATTCTGGGTCTCCAGGTCGCGGTGGCAGAACTCAGCCTCCACAATACCGCGTTTCAGGACGAGGGGCTGTACGTGTATGCCGGGCGACAGATCTTCGAGCAGTGGCTTGGTGTGCCGGTTGTCCAGGTTCCCTGGGCTAGCACGATGTCCGGCGTCGCCTACCTCTACCCCTTGCTCGCCGGTATCGTCGATACCTTTTTCGGGTTTGGAGCGGTGCGCCTGCTTAGCCTGGTCTGGATGCTCCTGGCGACGCTCGTGGTCTACGAGGTAGCGAAGTCGCTTTTTGATCGCGAAGCCGGGTTATTCGCGGCGGCGGCGTTCGTTACCCAGGGGCCGGTCCTCTTTCTCAGTCATCTCGCCACGTACGATGCGATGACCGTTGGCCTCTTGGCAACTGCCCTCCTCCTGACCCTTCGGATGGCAAAACGGCCCGGAGTCGGGTCGGCCAGCGCGCTCGGTTTGATCTTGTTTCTGGCGTTCATGACAAAGTACGCTGGACTGCTGTTCGTTCCCAGCGTTCTAGCGCTGCTCGGCTGGCAACTCTGGCGCGGCCGGAGCCTTCGGGCGGCGGTAGGCTACGTAAGTCTCGCGTTTGGCGCGTTCGCCGTCTGCACCGCGCTGACGCTCTACGCTCTCCCGGACGTTCGTTCATCGCTGCTGGGCAGTACCTTGCAACGGGTGATCGTTGCCCCGGCCTCGCGCGAAGAGTTGCTTGGAATGGTGATCGAGACGGTCGGCCCGCTTATTTGCCTCGCCTTGCTGGGGCTCGCGCTGGGGTTTCGAAAAGACCCAATCCTGGCGATGCTCCTTTTCGGGTCGCTGTTGCTGCCGTCCGCGTACCACATTTACAAAGAAGAGCAAATCTCTCTGTACAAGCACCTGGCGTATGGGGCGATGTTTGGGGCGCCGCTCGCCGGATATGGTCTGGCGAGGCTGAACCGGTACGTGCAGCGAGCCGGGGTTGGACCACTCCGGGACGCACCGTGGATCGTCGGTCTGTCGGTGTGCCTCCTGCTGTTTGGTGCCGGTTTGCAGCAGGCGACGGCGCAGTACGAATCGTGGCCAGATTCCGCTCCGCTGATTAGTGTGCTGCGGACGCAAATCCATCCCGGCAGTCGAATTCTGGCCGAGGAGTCGGAAGTTCCCCGCTTCTACCTGCAAGACATAACCCAGGTCTGGCAGTGGAATGGACTCTACTGGTTTCAGTACCGGGACAAAGCGGGACAGGTGTTATCCGAGGACGCCGCTTACCGAGCGGCGATCGACGACGGATACTTCGACATCGTGGAACTCCGCTTCGGCTACAGCCTGGACCGAGCCCACTTGATCGAGGCCGAACTGCAGAAGAGCCAGCAGTATCGCGTCCTGACCCGGATTCCCTTTACCACGAGCATTGGAACCGGACAGTACACGATTTGGGTCAAAGTGAATAAACCCACCAGTCCCTAAACTGTCCGGCCCACTTGAGACGGAGGTTGTGTATCGTGCTAGTTCCGGTTCCGCGGATTTGGGGTTGTGTCCGCCGCGCTAACGAGCGGGTAAAACAGATTCTCGCCGGGCGAGTGAGAATCGGGCTATCGGTGCTCACCGCACTTGTCGGGGCAGCCTTTCTCGTAACCTGCACGCCGTCCGGCGCCGGCCTCGGCGGGCCACGCCCTCCGACCGTGACCGCGGGTTCGGTCTCGGCGCCCGCGCTCCAGATCAACCTGCGCCGAGCCCCGATCCTCCCACTCGAACCCCGGGATAATGTCACGATTTCGGCGGTCGTCTCCAATGCGGGGGCCGGCGCGGTCAACGATGTCTCGCTGGAGATGACCATAGCAGGGCCGGACGGTCAGACAGTCATGGCTGGCCGCCAGAGCCACCTGTCGCTACCGCCGCGCTCCAGTCAAGAAATTTACTGGGAGTGGCGCGTTCCGGACCGGGCTGCCTTCGGACCATACCGCGTTGCGATACGCGGCCTGGATGCGTCGGGTAGGGTGATCTCCGGCGTGGCGCCGGCCAATACAACGTTGCAAATCGTGGCGCCGAGTGGCTTAGTTCGGCCATCCCCGGCAGGAGTTGGCGCCACCGGAACCAGTCCCTACCTCTGCGGCGCGAACATCGACCCACAGATTCTGGCCAACTTGCCCCTGGCAAAACAAATGGGGCTCACGTCAGTTCGTCTGCCAGCGGGGCCAGATTTCAGTCGGTCTCTCCAGTTGCTCAAAGACGCCGGTATTCAGCCACTGATTATCTTGCACGGCTGGGCGACCTCCGACCCCACCCAGCGCCTGGTTGCCGACCAGCAGATGGTCGACGAAGCGCAGAAGATTTTTGGTCGAGATACTCGGCTCTTTTACGAAATCGGGAACGAAAACGACCTCCAGTTTGGCCTTACTCCGACCCAGTACGCCGGGATGTGGAACGCGTTGGTTCCGCCGCTTAAGGAGATGGCACCCAATTCCTGGTTCGGCGGGCCGGTCGAGTCGTTTGGGCACGCGGCCTACATCGCGGACTTTGTCAACCGAGCAAATCCGAAACCGGACTTTATCTCCTGGCACGAGTACCCCTGTCGGAGTGATACGGCCCCTTCGGCGTGTCTGCAGTTTGCGCCAGACTGGGCGACTCAGATCGCCGACGTTAAGCAGGCGATCCGGTCGAATGGCGACGCGGTTCCCCCGATTATGATCACCGAGTGGAACTACGCGCCGGACGATAAAGTCCCTACCGACAACAAACACGGTGACCCCGCGTTCATGACGCGATTCACCGACACGGCGCTGCAGTCGGTGATCGACAACGATGTCTACGCGGCGTATCAATTCAACGTCTACGTTACCCCACTCCTGGGAAGTCCTCAAGGGCAAGCATTTGAGAACGTCTGCCGGCCGATTGCCTCCGGAGCCGGCGCGCTTCCGCTCGCTTCGGCAACGCTGGTTCCGCTTGCGACCGTGACCGCGGCGCAACCGACACCTTCTCGACCAGCTATTCCCACCGATAACGCGCCGGGTCCGGTCCTCGCTCGCGATACTTTTCTGCGGCCGGACCAGACCCTCTGGGGCACGGCCGCCGATGGACAGGTATGGACGGGTGGTGCGAACACTGACCGAGCGTTTTCCATCCGCAATCACGTTGGTCAGATCTCCGGTGGCATTGGACCCTACGACGCAATTCTGGGCCCCGATCTGACTGACGGCGAAGTCTTGTTCACGGGATCGATGACATCGTTCCAGGACTCCAACATCGGCGCGGTGCTCCGCTGGAGCAACACCGACAACTGGTACAAGGCGTATCTCGACGGCTCCAGCCTGGTCGTGCAAAAGAAGGTCAACGGCTCCTATATCCTTCTGGGGACAATCCCCTTCCTCACCAACACAAACACCAGTTACACGCTGCGCTTCCGAGCCGAGGGAACGGCCCTCACCGCGAGGGCCTGGCCGACCAGTCAGCCGGAACCGTCCGGCTGGCTGGTGACGGCGACCGATACCTCGTTCCGTTCTGGAAAGAGTGGACTCCGTGCACAGATCCAAACCGGGACGTCCGCCGACTATACGTCGTTCGCGGCGTACGCCCTACCCAGTGGGACATCCGCTCAGCCGTAGCCCCAACGCTTGGAGCCGCGCCGAGAAACCCTCTCGAAGCGTCCTTCCTCTCAGGTGGCCTGCCTACCCGAAGGGCGCGCTCTCGTGTGATAATGTCGCCATTGCGAGGCTGAATAGTGAGTGAGATCGAACTCAGCGTCGTCGTTCCGACGCGGAACGAAGCTGAGAACATCCCCCGGTTACTCAAGCGCATCGACCGGGCGCTGGGCGCCCGACGCTACGAAGTTATCGTCGTCGACGATTCGGATGATCGGACTCCGCAAGTCGTGAACGGCGAAGCCGCTCGGGGCCGGCCGGTGCGGCTGATCCATCGCGAAGGGCGCGAACGCGCTGGTGGGCTGGCGAGCGCGGTGGTCGCGGGATTCGCCGCGGCCGACGGCGAATCCCTGGCGTGCCTGGATGCCGATTTGCAGCACCCGCCGGAGAAGCTGAGCGAACTGCTTGCCGCGCTTGACGATGCCGACGTCGCCGTGGCCAGCCGATACATCGGAGGTGGTAGTCCCGGGGGGCTCGCCGGCCCGGTTCGCCGCCTCGGCTCACTCGGCGCGAAGTGGCTCGCCCAGATCCTCGTCCCCAACGCGCGACTGTCCAGCGACCCGTTGGGTGGGTTTTTCGCACTGCGGCGCGCCACGATCGACGGGGTCGAGCTGCGCCCGGTGGGGTTCAAGATCCTCCTGGAAGTGCTGGCGCGCGGGCGGGTGCATCGGGTGGCGGAAGTGCCGTACGTCTTCCAACCGCGCGAGGCCGGGGAGAGTAAGGCCGACTTCCGTCAGATGAAGCTCTACCTGCGGCACCTGACCCGGCTGCGATTCGGTTAACCGAGCGAGGGCCGGCCAGTAACCCGGGCGCGGCGCGATGCCGTCGGTTTCAGCGGAATCGCGCCGCGTCGCGACCAAAGCATGGTACCCTAACTTTTGACGTCCAAAGGACGGTCCGAGCGGCTCGGTAGGAGGAATCAGGTGAGCATCTACGACGAATTGCAGGTGAAACCGGTCGTCAACGCGTGGGGAAGCGTGACGATCATGGGAGGATCGCGGATGCCCGAACCGGTCCTCCAGGCCATGCTCGAAGCGGCACGGTCTTTCGTGACCTTGCGCCAACTGCAGGACCGAGCCGGCGCGCGCATCGCCGAGCTTGTCGGCGTCGACGCGGCGATTATTTCCTCCGGTGCCGCCGGCGGGATTACCCTCAGCGCCGCCGCCTGCATCGCCGGAACGGATCGGGAGGCTATCGGCCGTCTGCCGGACACGACCGGGCTGAAATGTGAGTTCGTCGTCGCGCGCTCCGAGCGGCCGAATTACATGTACCAGGCGGCCGAAATGGCCGGAGCGCGCCTCGTCGAGGTCGGCGACGACGATGCGGTGACTCCCGAGGACTTCGCGGCGGCGATCGGTCCGCGAACCGCGGCGGTCATGCTCATCGCGGCGACCCTGGATCGGCAGCGGCTGATGTCGCCGCGGGTGACCGCGACGATCGAAAACGTCGCCGCGATCACCCGACGGGCCGGCGTGCCGCTGATCGTCGACGCTGCGGCAGAGTTGCCGCGAGCCGCCAACTTTCGGGCGTTTCTCGACCAGGGCGCGGATCTGGCGATCTTCAGCGGCGGCAAGGCCCTGCGCGGACCACAGAGTTCGGGAATTGTCGTCGGTCGGCCCGACCTGATCGAAGCCGCCACGCCGAACAATAATCCGCACTCGGCGGTTGGTCGGCCCATGAAGGTCGGCAAAGAAGAGATCGCCGGGTTGGTTCGCGCGGTGGAGTTGTACGTCTCGCGAGACGAGGACGCCGAGCTCCGGGAGTGGCACGCGGTTGCGCGACGAGTCGCGGATGGCCTGACCGGCTTAGCCGGCGTGCGTCCGGAGGTGGTGACCTCGGGATTGTATTCGCGTCCCCCGATTATGCCGGTTTGCCTGGTCCACCTCGATTCGGCCTCGATCGGCGTGACTCGCGATCAGTTGCACCAGCGTCTCCTCGACGGCGAGCCGAGCGTCGCTACCGGCTTTTTCGAAGGTGGCCTGGCGATCAACCCGATGATGCTTGCCAGTGGCGAAGAGCAGATTGTGATTCGCGAGCTGCGGCGCGCACTTGGTGGAGATTGAAGCGGATTGGGTGTGGTTCGCCGCCTTGATGAAGATTAACAAATAAGTCGGGATACGATAAGGGTGACCACGGTATTTGCCATGGGTAGGGGCAGGCCCCTGTGCTTGCCCACGCTCCTCGGACGGCTGCATCTCCAAGATTCGGAGTGCGGCCAGGATCCGGGAACGATGTGGAGACCGGGCCCTTGCCGGTCCGGGACGGTGGCCGAGCCGTGGACACGGCGACCCTTGCAGGCAGATAGTCGGGCAGGCACAGGGGCCTGCCCCTACCCATGGTACTCCTCGCGGATCGCTTGGTTTCTTACCCGATCTGTGGTTTCCGGTTAGCAAGGCGACGCTGCTCCAGTTCGTCGAGGGTCTTGGGCCAGTCGGCGCCGAGGAGACGCGACAGCGCGCGGTCGGCGAGCAGGCGCCCACCGGTCTGGCAGGTCGGGCAGTAGTTTGCTTCGTTTTCGGCGTAGACAATGCGTTGAATCGCCGTTCCGCACGCTGGACACGGCAGACCGTAGCGACCGTGGACCGCCATCTCCGGTCGGAAGGCGGTGACCTTTTCCGGAAATTGCTCCCCGCTCTCGGCGCGGAGCCGCTCGATCCATTCGCGCAGGGTCTCGCCGGCCGCAGTGTGCAGGCGGGCGACCTCCTCGTCGCTCAGCCGGCGGGTCAGTTTGAGGGGCGAGAGGCGCGCGCGGTAGAGGATCTCGTCCGAATAGGCGTTGCCGATCCCGTCGAACAGCGTCGGATCGGTCAGCGCGCGCTTCAAAGTGTGATTCTCGGTCCGCAGCAGGGTGCCGACGGTCTCCGGCGTCGCGGTCAGCACGTCGATTCCGCCAGGATCCAGCGCGCGGAGCGCCGCTGCTCCCTGCACCAGATGCAGGGCCGCACGCTTTTTCTTGCTGGCTTCGGTGAGGACGAGCGTCCCATTCGGGAAGTCAAAGGCGGCGAGGCCAATTTTCGCGATAAGTTTGGCGCCGGGCGGCTTCCAGTGCAGCCGCCCGGCGATCATCAGGTGTAAGACCAGGAACAGTTCGCCGGGCTCGAGTTCCAGGACGATGCGCTTGCCGAGCCGGGAAACTCTGGTTACCCGTTTGCCCTGAATCGTCGAAACCGGGGGAACGACGGTCCGGAGGAGAAACGGACTCGCCAGGCGAAAGCGCTCGACGGTTTGGCCGACGATCCGCGTTTCGAGCGCTTCGACGTAGACGGTGATGTCCGGAAGTTCAGGCACGGAACCATCATTCGCATGGCGCGGCGAGTTGTGTCAAGAGCGAGTTGGTCGCCCCTGCTCTTATCGAAGATAGGCTGTCTCCACTTTCCGCAACGCGGCCGCCAGGTCGTCCAGCTCGCGCTCGGTCCAGCCTTCGTGGAGAGCAACTGTCATATGGGTGGCGATCGCCCGTCGGGCGTTTGGACAGTAGTCGGCATAGTCGATGGCCCGACCCTCCGGAGTTGCCGAGAAGGGCCAGCCGGAGGTGCCGAGCGTCTGGCGGTCGCGCAACCAGGGCGCGTCGTAGGCGATGTGGTCGTAGCGCGCCGCGACCGCGAGGCCCTCGGCCCGGGCGGCTTCCGCGAAGGCGTCCTTGTCCACGGTCAGCTTGTCGGCGTCAACCCGGAGCAGCAGGAACCAGAAGGCGGATTCCGCGCCGTCGATCACCTTCCCGACGCGCACCGTTTGCAGGTCGGCAATCCGCTCGCGTAGTCCCTCGACCAGCAACTGCCGGCGACGGACGACCGCGGGCAGTTTGCCTAACTGAACTCGCCCGATCGTCGCTTCGAGTTCGGTCATGCGGTAGTTCAACCCGAGGAAGAGGTTGCGGCTCTCCGGGGAATTAAATGGCTTGCCGCGGTCGGCAAAGCGTTTGGCGTTCCAGTAGATCTCCGGGTCGTTCGTCACCACCATTCCGCCCTGTCCGCCGGCCACGGTGTGCTTGCCGCCCATCAAACTGAAGGCGCCGGCGTGTCCGAAACCGCCAACGATTTTGCCGTGGTAGGTGGCGGCGTGGGCCTGGGCGCAATCTTCGATAACCGTCAGTTGGTGGCGGCGAGCGATCGCGAGGATAGGATCGAGGTCGGCGGGTTGACCAACGAGGTGGGTAACGACGATCGCCCGAGTGCGCTCGGTGATACGCTCGGCAACCGAGGCGGGATCCAGGTTGAAAGTTTCCGGATCGACGTCGGCGAAGACCGGAAGGCAGCCCTGCCAGACGATCGGCATAACCGCGCCGGGATCCGTGATCGGCGGCGAGATAATCTCCGAGTTCGGCTCCAGTCGGAGAGCGGCGAGCGCGCTGTGGATCGCGGCGGTGCCCGAACTGGTGGCGGTCGCGAAGTTCGTGCCGACAAAGGCGGCAAACTCCGCCTCGAAGGCGTCGACTTCGGTTCCCCCGTAGCGATCGAATCCTCCGCCTTGCTCCATTTCGTGGTCGAACAAGCGCAATACCGCGTCGCGCTCCTCCTCTCCGACGACAATACGTCGGGGCATCGGCGCGCTCCGCACCGGCGTTCCGCCCTCGATCGCCAGGGCCTCTCGGACTCGCATATTGCTCTCCTATATCGTTGTGCGCGACGTGGGGAGAAATCGCTCGGCGTCACGCCGAGCAATTTCTCCCCACGGTCATTGTCGCGGGTTAGGTGAGTGCTGGACCCCGGATTGACCCGCCTAATCCCCAACCCAGCCTTGAGCGGTTGGGGGATTCGCGGCGAGTAGCTTATCGATCTGGGGGCTCATCTTGTCCGCCATTTGTTGCGCGGTTTCCTTGCCGTTTAGAACCACTTGATTCTCGGCGGTCAGGAGTTTATCCATCTCCGGCCAGGCGATCGTGACGTCCTGGTACTTCGCTTTGACCTTGGACTCGATGTCGAGAACCATCGACCAGTTCAAGTTCTCCACACCCTTAACCTTTGGTTTGATGAAGTCGTTGGCGAGACTGGTCAGCGGTGGGATTCCCAGCCCGGCCTGGATGTCCATGAGCAGCAAGCCATCGGTACCGGTCAGGTAGTGGGCAAAGGTGAAAGCCTGCTCCAGGACTTTGGACTGCGAGCCCAATGCGATGACGTCAGATGGCGCGCGGGTCCACGCGCCAGCCTTACCGGCCGGCATTGGCGCCATGTCGAACTTCAAATTCGGCACGTCTTTGTAGACGTACGCGTTGGTGTTCAGGGTCACATTCATTGCCAGACGATTCGCGCCGAAGAGGTGGTCGACCCCTTCGGTCACGTCCGCCGCGGCCGGGTGTACCTTGTACTTGTTAATAAGATCGGCGCGGAACTGGAACGCCGCGACGGTCTCCGGCATGGTGAGCGTGGACTTGGTATGCTGCTCGTTGAGAACCGTGCCGCCCCAACTCCAGACAAATGGATAATCGTATACCCACCAGGTCGACACGTTGATCCCCCAGGTGCGGCTGACCCCGGTGCCCTTCGCGATCTTCTGACTAATTTCCAGCACTTTATCCCAGGTCCAGGTGGGATCGTCCCAGTTCTTGGGAGGATAAGGGACATTGGCCTGGTCAAAAACATCCTTGTTGTAGAAGATCACGGCGTCCTGAGAATCGAGCGGAAAGGCCCACATCTTGCCCTGAAAATGGACCTTGGCCCACTGCCGAGGCCAGTAGTCCGACTCCTTGATATCGGCCTGCTGCGCGAGTGGGGTGATATCCTGCACCATCTTCCGATAGACGAAGTCGGGTAACTGCTTTAGCTCCATGTCGGCGGTGTCGGGCATCTGGTTTGCCGCGTACAGTACCCGTAGCTTGTCATAGAAATTCTGCCCCGGCCAGTATTCGAGCTGGACGCGAATCTGCGGATTCTTATCTTCGAAATTATTGACTACTTGCTGCTCGTTCGTCGAAAACGGCGGATCAGAGTTCTGAGTCGCGTAAACGACGTACACCGGTCCGCTGGCCTGGGGAGCCGCGGTCGCTTTGGGGGCCGCGGTCGCTTGAGGTGCCGACGTCGCTTGAGGCGCCGCCGAAGCCGGGGCACTGGCCGCGGGAGTGGCGGGTGCGGCCGCTGGTTGGGAGCAGGCAGCAACGAGCGCGCTACCAATCATCGCTCCGGTGATCATTCCGCCGCGCAAGAACCGCCTTCGACTGACGAGATGCGCCTGGCCGAGATCGCCGATCATGTCCTTGTCTCCTTATCTCGATTTGTCCAATCCGACCTAGACTTGGTTTACGTTGCTCTCCCCGAGTAGACCACTTCCAGCGAGGCTACCTTCCTCCCATTCCGGTCATGACGATGCCTCGCATAAAGTAGCGCTGTGTAAACAGGAACAGGGCCATCACCGGAATGACCATAATCGTCGCGGCCGCCATCATGAGATTCCAGTCCGACTGGCGCACGCCTTGAAAGGCCTGCAAGCCGACGGCGAGGGTCATCTTGTCCAGGCTGTTGAGGTAGATGAGCGCGCCGAGGAAGTTATTCCAATTGTCGAGAAAGGAGAATATCGCGACGGTCGCCAGAACTGGACCAGCCAGAGGAAGGGCAATCCTGCCGTAGATCTGCCAGGTGGATGCCCCATCCATTCGGGCGGCCTCGTCGAGGTCGCGCGGGATCGTCAAGAAGTACTGACGAAAGAGGAAAACATTGAAGGCGCCGCCTCCGAAGTACGTTGGCACGATCAACGGTAACCAGGTATTGACCCAGCCGAACGTCTTGAACAGCAGATAACTTGGAATCAGAGTGACGACGCCGGGGAGCATCATGGTTGACAAGACGCAAAGGAACAGCGTCTGGCGACCCGGAAACCGCAAGCGGGCGAAGCCAAAGCCGACGAGCGAGCCGACGACGAGGCTACCAATCAGGTTGAAGGTCGTAATCAGGACCGTGTTTACTAAGAACGTCGTGAATGGTAGACCCGACTCGAAGAGCGCGATCCGGTAGTTATCCCATTCGATCGGCTGAGGGATCCACTGGGGGGGCACGAGAAACTCCGTGCCTCGCGCTTTGAGTGACGTCGAGACGAGCCAGAAGAAAGGCAGAGCGAGGACGACGGAGAACACGGTAAGGACGACATACCAACTGATCCGGAGCGAAATCCAGCCTAAACGCCGCGAAGGACGGACTGCCTTCGCGGTCATCGCACCCGAGGCTAACCCCGGTGTTGGTAGGAGTCCGGACTTTACCTGCTCACCCACGGGATTATCCATCGGTCCCACCCTCGTAGTAGACCCAGCGATTACTCACCTGAACTTGGACGAACGTGAATCCGAGAATGATCAGGAAGAGAACCCAGGCTAGCGCCGAGGCGTACCCCATGTGCAGGAACTGGAATCCCTGATTGTAGAGGTAGAGCACATAGAAGAGCGTGGCGTTGTCCGGTCCGCCCTGTGTCGCAATGAAGGCGGTGGTGAAGATCTGAAAAGACCCGATGATTCCGATCACCAGGTTAAAGAAGATCACCGGCGTCAACATCGGGAGGGTTACGTGCCAGAAACGTCCGAGCACACCAGCGCCGTCAATCGCGGCGGCCTCGTGGAGACTTTCGGGGACCGCCTGAAGACCGGCCAGGAAGATAATCATGGCGCTCCCCAGGCCCCACAGAGACAGGATAATAAAGCTCGGCTTCGCCAAAGTTTCGGAGAACAGCCACTTCTGGGGAGGGAGACCGGCTATCCCGAGGACGGCATTCGCCAGACCATAGTCGGGATTGAAGATCCACATCCACAGGAAGGCGCTGGCGACGGTTGGCGTGATCGACGGAATGTAGAAGATGAGCCGGTAAACCGAGATGCCGCGGACGCGTAAATTGAGGGCGAGCGCGGCGATCAGGGCGAACAGGAGATGCAGCGGGACGAAAAGGAAGGTGAAATAGGCGGTGTTATAGAGGCTCAGCCAGAAGAGCGGATCCCCGAAAAGCAATTGCTGAAAGTTGGCGAGACCTATGAATTTGGGGGCGAAGGCGATGTCGTACTGGGTGAAGGCAAGATAACCCGAAGCCAGCATCGGACCGGCGGTAAAGATGACGAAGCCCACGACCCACGGAAGAATGCACAGGTAGCCGTCGATAGCCTCTTGACGCAGCAAGGCCGAGCGTCGCTTCGGCGCGGCGGATAGGCCGGTTGGTGCGGATCTGATCATATCCCACCCGATAATCAACGCTTGAGATCGAATCGTCGGTAATCGTGCGCAGTTGCGAACCGCGCCTTCAAACGCCGGGCCGAGACGTCGAACCGGTGACCCACGGGGCGAGGCACGGAAGGCGGCCAGCTCGGCGTTCCAGTTTGACGGTCGTCGCTGGTCCCTGGATTGAAACGATTGGTAACGGTGGCTGGTTGACTCGGCCGCAAAGTGGCGCTACTATATCACCCATATTTGTTACTGGTCAAGGGTGCGCATACGTATGTCGCAGCGCGAGCAATCGGGGGTGGGATTCACTAACGTCCCGGCTCAGTCATCAGCCGGCGCGGTCGATCAGATCTTGATTGCCCGGCGCCTTGGCATCGCGCAGTCGACGGTTTCTCGCGCCCTGGCCGGCGATGCCCGGATTAGCAATGCGACCCGCGAGCGGGTTCTGCGCACCGCGTCTGCCCTGGGTTACACCCCGAACTTCGTCGCGCGCTCTCTGGTCACCCAGCGCACCCGAACGATTGGCGTGCTTCTCGCGACCACCGAATATCATTTCTACGCGCTCTCGGCAATTGCCGCGCAGCAGCGATTGATGCTTGACGGCTATAGCACGACGCTTTGCGTGACCGACCAGCGTTTAGATCGGGAGCGCGAATACGTTCGGTTTCTCGCCGAGCGGCAGGTGGATGGCCTCGTGGTCATTTCCTACTCGACTCAAGCGGCGGTGGGGCACCTGCTACGCTTGCGTGCCCGTTGTCCGTCGATCGTTCTGGTCAACCGCTACCACGACGATCTCAGCCTGGATACGGTTTTGCTCGGCGACTTCGAGGGCGGACGACTCGCGACCGGGCATCTGGCGGCGCGTGGCCACCGGCACATCGCGTTTCTCGGACTGGATCCCGCTTCCGCCGCGACCATCCGCACGACTCACGGGTATCACGAGGCCCTTTATGCCTACAAACTCCCCGATGCCCTGGAGAACCTTGCCTTTTCCGCTAAGGATGTAACCGTGGCTCGGCTCGCAACCGAGCGACTACTCGAACGGAATCCCCGTCTTACCGCGATCGTCGCGGTCTCGGATACTCACGCCGCGGGCGCGCTGCAGGCGGCGCAGGCCTACGGACGCCGGGTGCCGGAGGATCTAGCGATCACCGGCTATGACGATACCCCCGGAGCGGTTTACACCACTCCCTCGCTGACGTCGGTGCGCATGCCGTGGCAGGAAGCCGGTACGCGTGCCGCTGAACTCGTCCTCGAACGTCTCGCCGAACCCGATCGACCAGCGGTTCGCGTCGACCTCGCTCCGTCGTTGTCCATTCGAGCGTCGAGCGGAGGGTAAGCGAGCCAGCAACCTCGTAGACTATTTCCTGCGCGTCGCGTCGATCCGCTTAGATCGACGCGGGCGTTGCTTATCGTACTCGTCGTTGGCTCAATGAACGCTAGTTGAGGTAAGGGTAATGGCGACCGGGATCAGTCGGCGATCGTTTCTCCGCGGGAGCGCTGCCCTTGGTGTGAGCGCTCTCGGCGCGTCTCTGACCGCAGCGTGCGGTCAGTTGCCAATCGGCGGGGGCGGCCAGACGACGATTCACTTCTGGTGGGTTCAGCAGTTTACCGGTTTGACCGGTAAGGAAGATCCGAAGACCGCGAAGCCGACCGAGTTTTCCGACTGGATGATCGGACAGTTCAACAAGAAGAATCCGAACATCAAGGTCCAGGCCGAGGTTTTGGGTTTCGCCGATCTACGGCCCAAGCTCAATACCGCCGCGGCCTCCGGCGCCGGCGCTCCGGACATCTTCTATGAAGCGGCGAGTAATCTGCGTAAGTACGCGTTCCTGGGCATCCTAGAACCTGTCGATCCTTACCTGGATCCGAACGACCTCAAAGACTTCCTACCGCTCTTCCAGGATCAGATGACGGTGAAGGGCAAGAAGTACTTCTGGCCGATCTTCACCGCGGGTACCGCGCTGGTGGCAAACCGGAAGATTTTCAAGGATCTTGGCGCCGAGGAACTCCTGCCGTCGAACGCGGATCGGACCTGGACGTTCGACCAGTTCGTCAAGGCCGCCGGGGCGGTTACGAAGGACGGACGCTACGCCTGGGGGCTCGGCCTGGCCGACCAGCCCGGTGACTACAACGTTCACGCCTTCCCGTGGGGCATGGGGGCGCACATCTTTAGCAGCGATGGCTCGAAGTACACGTTCAATTCTCCGGAAGCCGCCGACGGAATCCAGATTCTCGCGGACATGGAACTGACGTCGAAGACCCTGGTTCCGGGAACCGCCGGCCTCAAGTGGGCGGACATCACGCAACTCTTCCTCGGCGGCAAGGTCGCTTTCCTCAACGGGGCGTTGGGGACCGAGGCGTCGATCAGCGCCGCGATGAAGTCAGGAAACATCCCCGCCGACTCGATCGATTTGTATCCGCTCGCGTTTCCCTCCAAGCCGCCGGTCCCCCCGCAACATTACAGTGAGTGCGGTGGGGTCGCGGTCTGGCACAACAGCAACAAGTCGACCGTCGACGCGGCAATGACGTTCGGTAAGTTTGTCAGTAGCACCGACATCGTCAAGGCCATCTGCACGGCGGGTCGCTGGCCGCCCTCTCGGGCTTCGGTCGGCGACATCTTCACCGGCGATGCCTACGGCGAATACGTCGCGAAGGCGGCCCAGAAGTGGGGTAATCCGGACGTTTTGCAACTCGGCTATTACGACCTCCGCGAGGTCACCTTGCCGATGTATCAGGCGATCATGTCCGGTAAGCAAAACGTCAAGGATGCTCTCGCCGGTTCGGTGCAGCCGGCCCAGCAAATCATCGACAAAGTCCGTTCCGGGAAATAGTCGAACCTTGGCAACGCTCAGCGAGACCCGCGGACGGGGACGTACCGTCTCGCGAACCGGATTAGGCGCCTTTCTTCGCCGGCACGGCTGGTCGTACTTCTTTGTCGCGCCGTCGATGCTCTTTCTTGCCGTTTTCTGGGTCTACCCGGTGCTGCGGTCGGTTATGCTGGGCTTCGCGGACCTGAACCTGCGCACCGGCGAGGCGAATTTCGTCGGGTTGGCGAATTTCCAAGCGAGCTTCGCCAGCCCGCTCTTCTGGCTCGCGCTGGAGAATACCGCCGAATATACCCTGGTGGTTGTCCCAATCGCCATGGCCTTCGCGGTGGTGCTTTCCGTGCTGATCTACCGCCTTGCGTCGCCCTGGCAGACCTTCTTCAAATCCGCGTACTATCTGCCCGGCGTCACCTCAGTCGCGGTGCTGGCGCTGATCTGGAAGTGGTTGTTCAATCCGGTGATCGGACTGCTGAATTACTTGCTCACTCTCGTGGGCGTGCCAGCCCAGCAGTGGCTCGGGAGTCCGTACCTCGCGCTGCCGTCGCTCATGCTGATGGCGCTGGTCGGTGGCCAGGGCGCCGGAATTGTCCTGTTGACCGCCGCGATGGGGTCGATTCCCCAGGAACTCTACGACGCGGCACGGATCGACGGCGCCCACGGGCGCGCCGAGTTCTGGCACATCACCTTACCGCTCCTTCGCCCAACCCTGCTCTATCTGCTGATCATCGCGACGATTGGCTCGCTTCAACTCTTCGGGCCGGTCTACCTGATGACGAACGGCGGTCCGGACCACGCGACGACGACGATCGTTTATTACATTTACGATCAAGCCTTCCAGCAGTTCCAATTCGGCTACGCGTCGGCGATGGCGCTGATTTTCATGGTCATCCTCGTGGCGATCTCTTTCGCGCAATACACCGCCCTGAGCGGCGACGTCGAGTATTGAGATGCGGATAGTGCGCCTGCTGACCTACGTCGTCCTGTTTGCCTGGGCGATTCTGACGATCCTACCGCTGTACTGGATGGTCGTCACGGCGTTTAAGAGCCAGGTCGCGATTCAGGCAATTCCCCCGGACTGGTGGCCGAATCCGCCGACCCTGCTCAACTTCGTCGTGTTCTTCGGACAGGCGCCGGCCTGGCGATGGCTCTTCAATTCGAGCTTCGTCGCGGTTCTGACGACCGGACTGACCGTCCTCTTCGCCACGATGAGCGGCTACGCCTTCGCCAAACGCCGCTTTCCCGGCGATAAGGCACTCTTCTGGACCGTCATGGCGATTCTGGTCGTGCCCTACGAGGTGAAGCTGATTCCGCTCTTCGAGTTATCGGCGCACTTTGGGATGATCGATACCTTTTCCGGGCTGATCCTCCCGGCGGTCAGCGCGCCGTTTGGCATCTTCCTGATGAAGCAATTCATGATGACTCTGCCGAACGAAATCTTCGACGCCGCTCGGGTGGACGGCGCGAACGAATGGCAGGTATTCCGGCAGGTCGTCGCGCCGCTCGCGACGCCCGGCATGACCGTACTGACGATTTTCATGTTCGTCGACACCTGGAACGCGTTTTTGTGGCCGGTGATCATCACGCGTTCGCTCGAAATGCGCACCCTGCCCCCGGGGCTGTCCGTGCTTCAACTCGAGAGCTACACCGATTACGGATTGCAGATGGCTGGCGCGCTTTTCACGGCGATTCCCACCGTCCTGCTATTCCTGGCGCTCCAACGCTATTTCTTGCGCGGCATCACGATTGGCGCTGTAAAAGGATAATCCCAGGCATTGCTAGCAGTAGCGTCTAAGTTTGAGGTTTGGAGGAACAATGGCACAGGTCCTTACCAGCGCGCTCGCCTTGCTCGGCGGGCCGCGAGCGGTTACCGCCGAGCAAGGCAATACGTTTACCTGGCCGATCATCACGCCGGAGATCGAGGCGGCGGTGCTCGACGTCCTACGCGCCGGGAAGATGTCCGGTACTGACGTGACGATGCAGTTCGAGCGCGAGTTTGCCGCCTGGCACGGCACCCAATACGGACTGGCGCACAACACCGGAACCTCGGCGCTCCATTCCGCGATGTTCGGTTTGGGCATCGGCAAGGGCGACGAAATCATCTGCCCAAGCATGACGTACTGGGCGTCGTGCCTGCCGGTGTACAGCCTCGGCGGGACGGTCGTCTTTGCCGACATCGATCCCCATTCGCTCTGCATCGATCCGAACGACATCGAACGCTGGATTACGCCGCGGACCAAGGCAATCGTCGCCGTCCACTACCTGGGCTATCCAGCGGACATGGACCCGATCATGGCGATTGCCCGAAAGCACGATCTCAAGGTCATCGAAGACTGCTCGCACGCCCACGGCGCGCGCTACAAGGGCAAAATGGTCGGAACGATCGGGGACGTGGGGGCGTTTTCGCTGATGTCCGGCAAGTCGTTCGCGATTGGTGAGGGCGGGATCTTTCTGACGAACGACCAGCGGGTCTACGAGCGGGCCATTGCCTTCGGGCATTACGAGCGGCACGCCTCATTAGAAGAGGATGATCTGGCCGCCGGAGCGGGCCTCCCCTGGGGCGGCTACAAGTACCGCATGCACCAGCTCAGCTCGGCGGTCGGCCGGGAGCAGTTGAAGAACTATCCGGCTCAGATGGCCGAAATCGACGAAGCGATGAATTACTTCTGGGACTTGCTGGAGGACGTCCCGGGCGTTCGCGCGCACCGTCCACCGAAAGACTCTGGCCTAACCATGGGTGGCTGGTACGCGCCGGTTGGATTGTATCGACCGGAGGAGTTGTCGGGACTCTCGGTCAAGCGCTTCTGCCAGGCGCTCGCCGCCGAGGGCGTGCCTACTCGGGCCGGCTGCAACAAGGCGCTGCACTTGCACCCGGTCTTCGAGGAACTCGACATCTACGGCGACGGTAAGCCGACTCGGGTTGCCAATCTCCCGGATGGCGTCACGATTTCCCAGCCGAAGGGCACCTTCCCGGTCGCCGAGGGCATTCAGGAGCGCGTCTTTGGCGTTCCCTGGTTCAAAAAGTACCGTCCAGAGTTGATTCAGGAATACGCCGACGCGATTAAGAAGGTCGTCAGCCGCCACGACGAATTGCTGGCCGACGATCCGGGCAACGGGCCGGACGGAGGGAACTGGGGAATGAGCCGGCGAGAGGCGGGACAATGATCATCGACATTCACACCCACGTCACCGACCTTTCGCACACCGGGGAGCGCACGCCGGTGACCTTTGAGAACCTGATCGCTCGTCTGGACGACGAGGGGATCGATCAGGCGGTGCTTCTGCCCATCGTGTCGCCGGAAACCCACAAGTTTCCGTCTCTCTTCGTTCCCCAGCCGGACCCGGTGAGTCAGCTCCGCGAAGCAGCGCGCTATCCGGAGCGAATCATCCCGTTTGGCAACGTCGATCCGCGCACCGGCGGCAACTCAGCCAAAGTCGATTTCTCTTGGATCCTGGAACGATTCGTCGAGATGGGGGCGCGCGGCCTCGGCGAGGTGACCGCGAATCTGCTCTCCGACGACCCCCGCGTGGTCAATCTCTTTCGCCACTGTGGCCGCTGGCAGCTTCCGGTGCTCATCCACGGTACCGGGCCGGGCGAGGGGCTGTACGGACTGATCGACGACGTGGGGTCGCCGCGCTTGGCCCGGCTGTTGGATCAGGTGCCGGAGACGCTGGTCATCGGCCACGGTCCCGGCTTCTGGAGCGAGATTAGCGCGGACCTGCGGTTAGAGAACAAGTCTGGTTATCCGAAAGGGCCGGTCGTCGAGGAGGGGAGCCTGCAGGGTTTACTGCGAACCTATCCCCACCTCTACGCCGATATCTCGGCGGGCAGCGGTCACAACGCGCTGACCCGGGATCCCGCCTACGGGATTCGCTTCATCCACGAGTTTCAGGATAAACTAATCCTGGGAACCGACGTCTGCTTTGGCGACCCGGCCGGCCGGATGCCGCATCTTGGGTTTCTGCGGCGTCTGCTTACCGAGGGACAGATCACTCAGGAGATTTTCGACAAGATCACCTCGGGCAACGCGCTTCGGGTCTTGCGCAGCGCGGCCGCGGGTAACGACTCTGCCGGGCGCGAAGGCCGCGGGCTAAGGAGTGTCCAATGAGGTGGCTGAAGGTAGCCGTTGGCATCGTTCTCGTGCTGATCGGCCTCGTCTGGATCGGTCAGGGGACGATGCTGTTGCCGGGGAGCGCCATGTCCGGGCATCCGATCTGGGCCATCATCGGCGCAGTTGTCATCGTCGTCGGTGCGGTGGCGCTCTGGAGCGCGTCGCGGCCGGCTCATTCGGCCTGATCCGAGCCGGCGCGGTTGCCGTAGATAAAGCCGAGGAATGAGCCGAAAAGCAGGTGCATGCCGAGGCTAGCGACGGCGGGCCGCGGCGAGCCGGTGTTTCTGCCAAACACACCGGCTCCCATAAATGGCATGGCGAACAGCATCGCCAGGAAGAACCAGACGGCCACGGCGAAGGCCATTCCGGCGGTCAGGCTTCCCCAGAAGCGACCGAGGTGCTTTTCCAGTCGGCGAAGATGTCGGTAGACGACCGCGGCGTAGAGCACGCCGAGTAGGACGCTGTCGATCAGGTGGAAGATGATCCCGACGATCCACCAGCCTTGCTTTTCGCCGGAGACGTAGCGGAGGCCGGCGTGGGCGATGTCCAGGTTGCTAACGCCCAGGACGGCCTCAATCCAGTAGCCGGCCAGCGCCATGACGTAGCCCGAGGCAAAGCCGGCGAACGCCGCGCGCCAAGGTCGAAAGTCTTCAGTCGTGTCGATAGCCTTGCTCCGCATTAGGTTGCCTCCAGGTTTGTCCGGTGTTCGACGGCGATGTCGCCGTCCCGTCGTAGGACGTCTACTCGGGTGTCGGCGCCCCGGCCGGTCACGGTTAGGTCGAGCGACCCGTCGAGAAACGGTAGACCGCGGAGCGTCACCTCTTCCAGACCGTCCGGCAGTGTCGGCGAGAGGACGAGACAGCGCCGCCCGACGTCGGGTTCCAGCCCCAGGATTGCTCGCAAGAGCAAGGGTACGCTCCCCGCCGACCACGCCTGGGGAATGTTTGCTCGCGGATAGAGGACTGGCCACTCGGTTTGCGCGCGGTCGAAACCGGCCCAGAGTTCGGGCAGTGAGCCCTCGGCAAAGTAGCCGCTCGCCGCGAAGATCCCCTCGGCGATGCGATTTGCCTCTCGCCAGTGGCCGTAGCGCTTCAATCCCAGCGCGATGAATGAGTTGTCGAATGGCCAGATCGAGCCACGCTGATACATGAGGGGAGCGTACGCCGGATTGCGGTGGGACAAGGTCCGGACGCCCCAGCCGCAGAAGAGATCGTCGGCCATCAGTCGGCAGGCGACATCGGCGGCGCGCTCCGCGGGGACCGCGCCGCTCCAGAGCAGGAGTCCCGGGTTGGACGCGATGGTGCGAATCGGACGCTTCTGGGGATCCAGGCCGTAGGCGTAGTAGCGCTCCTCGGGGAGCCAGAAGATTTCGTTGAGTGCCGCGAAGAGGCGCTCGGCGCTCCGGCGGGCCGCGTCAGCTTTCGTCACTTCGCCGAGCATCCGGTAGATTTCGCTCGCGTCGCGGAGAGCGCGGTAGTAGTAGCCCTGAACCTCGACGATGGCGATGGGGTCGGGGACGATGTGGCCATCCGGGTAGACGACAGCGTCACTCGCGTCTTTCCACGCCTGGTTGCGGAAATCTTTTGGCGAACGCTGCCAGTATTCGATAAACCCATCGCCGTCGACGTCGCCGTACTCGGCTGCCCAGCGCAGGCATCCCTCCACGGCGGCGCAGAACCGCTCCAACAGGCCGCGGTCGCCGGTGAAGCGGTAGGTCTCGGCGAGCAAGATCACGTAGAGGAGCGAAGCGTCGACCGTTCCGTAGAAGGGGTTGAACGGTATCTTACCCATGAGGCTGAGCTGGCCGACCCGGTACTCGTGGAGGATCTTCCCCGGCTCCTCGTCGTTCCCGCGATTGACGCACCTGCCCTGCAATTCGGCGAGTCGCTCCAGGACCGCGTGGGGAAAGGGACAGCCCAGCGGAAGGCACTGCAGGGCGGTGAACAACGCGTCGCGCCCGAAGACGCAGTTATACCAGGGCACGCCCGCGGCCGGATACCACTCCTCCCCAACTTTCTGGAGGCGCAGCGACCCGAGGTTGCGAATGGCCTCGTCGTAGGCCCGGTTGACGATCGGATTCGACGTCCGTAACGTCGGGAGACTGTTCTCCCAGCGCTCGACCTCGGCGCGGGCGGCGTCTAACCGCCCGCGAACGCCAACTGACGTCGGATTCGGCGGAGTGCCGGAGTGGGCGCCGCCGTTCACGCCAGCAATGGTCGACGCGGCGAACCGCCCTAATGGCTCGCCGGTCATCCGGGCCGCGATCTCGGCCCGCCAGGTCTGTTCGTGGGCGAGGTGGATCGGGAAGATCAACAGGTTGGGCGAGTACAGTGGTCGGCTGTCCGACGAAACGATCTGGTAGGCGAGGCACCGGCTGAATTCGCGGTCGCGGTAGGTGGAGACGAGCGTGGCGGACTCGTCGTCGTAAGCGAATCGCACAATTCGCGGTGGCGTGCGGTGCAGGCCGCGCACTTCAAAAATGTCTTCGAAGGAACTCTGGAGGCTAATCAGCAGGCGAAACCGGATCGGTCCGCCGGCGAAACTGGTCACCTCGATCGCCTCGTGCAGCGCGTCGTCGATGATGCGAGTTACCTGGAGCGAGAGGGCGAGTTCATCGACCATGACCGATCCGGCCTGGAATCGCGGGTTCGCGTAGGACAGGATAGCGCAGTTATAGGCAGGGCGCTCCGAGGTGAGAAAGGTCGGTTTGAACCCCTCGATGCTCAGCGCGTAGGAAGAAAGGTAGCGCGTGTCGTGGGCAAAGAGGCCGCTGTGCTCGTCGGCGATCCACCCCTCGCGATCGGTTACGAGCATCACGCCGCCCCGGTGAATCGTGAGGTGGAGCGGTTGGACCTGGATCGCCGGAGTCTTCTGCACGCCGCGTTCCCTCTCGTAGCCGGTTCGTCCACCATGCCGCGCCGGTCGACTCGGGATGGTTCGGAAGGCGAGAGGTACAAGTTGTGTGCCGGACGAGTCCCCAATTCTCGTCGGCAATCAGGTTATAACGGCCCGAAAAGGCGACCAGGTGGTTGTGCCGCCCACGCCTTCGTGACCACACGCGGTCATTCCGCGGACTTCCTGATCGTCCTCGCGCCCGGATTGGAGCGGTTCGGCCACTTTCGATTGGTCGAGCGCGTGAGCCATGGAGAGGCAACGCTGGCGGACCTGCTAGCGTTTCAGGAACTCTACGGCAACCACTTTCTGGACAGTCCGGTCTGGCGGGCCGCCCGTGATGGCGGTAAGTAGGTGGACATGCGCGTCAGAATCGCCGGTAAGCGAAACTTCTGCTGGCCGAGCACCTGTCGCCGCGGTTGACGCGTAAGAGATGGTCCAAACGCCGCGTTCAGACGGCATCGTAGTAGCCGTGCTCGTCATGGGAAAGACGATGGCCGCCAATCTCGTTGGTGTACGAGAGGTTTTCGAACGATGAGTCCGGGAAAAATGCAGCCAGGATTTGCACCCTCCACTGTGCCGGTAGTGCTAACGCTCCGGGGAGGAGGCGCTCCGAAATTGCGACAGTAAGGAATGCTGGATCGCCTGGCTCATAAGCGATGCGCATCCGGACCCGCCCGCCGATGATTGCCTCGTGAACTTCGTTTGGGTGTCGTTGCGCTTCGTGTCGGAGTCGCGGGATATCCTCAAGAAGGCTGCGGGCGAACGAGGCCGCACGGTCGCGAAGGATACGGCCAATATCATCACGTGATGGGAGAATTCGGCCCGCTCGTTGGAGTTGCGCGAAGTAATGATATGCATCACGAGGGCTGTCGTCGCGATGGATCGCTGCCGCGAGGAGCCAAACCACCGCCAAAGTTTCATGGTGCCAAGTTGCCGCTCGATAACGACCGACATGTAGAGAGTAGGCGATGAGTCGTGGGGCCAGTTCTTGGATGATCTCTTGACCGACCGGGCTGCTGCGGCGCTTCTCGATAAAGCTCGCAATGAACTGATTGGTGGCTAAATCCTCAATCGGTAGCTCGCAGTCGTCCGCGTGAAATCCCAGGTCCTCACGCAGACTGCGGCAGGTGGCGCTAAGTGTGTTTGCTTCGCTAGGCACGCTCGGACCACCGTAGGTGGTGTGTCCGAAGATTCACGAGGGAAGTCCCGCGATGATGTCATCGATCTGCGCTTCAAGAGCAGACGCGGCTGAGCGAGTCAGTTGCTCCAGGTCCCCTCGGGCAATCTCCTCCTGCGTTTCTTGGAAGATGGAAGCCAGTTCTACGCGATGAGTCTTCAGGAATTCAAGCCACGCGGCATGGAATATGTCGGCGCGTGGACGATTGAGGATGCCGGCCACCAGCCCGAGAGAGTATTCGTCACTTGTGAAGACTCGAACGGGCTTGGTTTGACCACGTGATGCTACCATTGGTCCCTCGTCGGTATGTTGCGCTGTTACATTGTAACAGCACGTCCGAGACCACACAATTGACCTCGCCTGCTCTCCAGTATCCTACCCCCTTCTCAGGATTCAACCTGCCTGCCAACCTCCCAGTGGTGGCCGAAGGGGTCAACTATTCGCCCCAGTCGCCAGCCGAAGTCTTCGCTCACTGGCGCGACCTGCCGGGCCCCGGCCGCGACGGATTGCCGGCAAATGGCATCCGGGTCTTCGACGATCAGCAGCATGCGCACCGAGCAGCCGCCCAGGGACTCCGGGCTGAAGTTGAGGTGCTCCGTGGATTCGTCGGCGATCCAGAAGTCTGCCCCTTGGACGGATAGCTGAGCGACGACGGCGCCGTCGTCGGCCTCGACCCGGTACAACTCGATGGCGCCGAACGCTTCTTTGTACCAGTCAACTGCCCGCGCGCCGTTGCGGACCGAAAGGGTCGCGGTAATGGACGTCTTGAACGTGTTTGGCGGCGTACGCTCGGTCATCGGGATGACTCCTGTCAGGGCTCTTCGAAGTAATCCAATTCCATCGGCTTCTTTTCGAACGGGCAAGCGCATCATAATGCATTACTCGCGGAACGCTCAATCCCCTTGGTGATATCTCAATTACTTGTCCCCCACCCTGCCGTTCGACTATAGTTGATCGAAGGTCCGGCGACGCGCGGCCGGCGGCGTGGCCGCCTACCCGCTGACACGCCAGAGTAAACCTTGCGTGCGACAAGGAGACGAACGTGACAGGTACCGCGGTTGGAACCTCCATCCCTCGGGTCGACGGCTACGAAAAAGTTACCGGCCAGGCCAGGTACGCGGGCGACCTCCAACTGCCCGGCATGCTCCACGCCCGGCTCGTCGTCAGTCAGTATCCCCACGCGCGAATCGTCAAGATCGACAAATCCGCCGCGGAGCAGATCCCCGGCGTCGTGGTCCTTACCGCTGCCGACCTGCGGATCGCCAAGCCGGATCCGTCGCGGCAAGGCGAACCGCTGGCGTCGGGGGAAGCCGTCTTCAACGGTCATCCGATCGCCGTGGTGCTCGCGCCGACCGAGGCGCTGGCCGAGGACGCGCTCGCGCTCGTCGACGTAACTTACGAGGAACTGCCGGTCGTGGTGGATCTCCGGTCGGCCCTCGCCGCCGACGCGCCGCGCGCCCGCGAAAAGGCGATCAAAACGTCCAGCGAGACCGAGGCGCACGCCAGCGTCAGCGGCGCCAAGGAGGAGTTGGAGCGGCCAGCGTCGCCCAACGTCTCGAACCAGACGCACCAGCATCGCGGCGACGTCGCGACTGGCTTTCGCCAGGCCGACGCGGTCGTCGAGTTCACCTACCAGACCCAGTGGGCCCACCAATCGCCGATCGAACCCCAGACCGCGACCGCCTGGCTGGAGCCGACCGGCACCCTGACGATCTGGAGCTCGACGCAGGGGACGTTCTACCCCCGCCAGCAACTCGCCAAAATCCTTGGCCTGCCGGCCGCCCGAATCAAGGTTGTCGGTATGGCCGTGGGCGGAGGTTTCGGCTCGAAGCTCATGCTGATCGAGCCGCTCGTCGCCGCGGTCGCCATGGTGGCCAAGGCGCCGGTCCGCCTCGCTTTCAGCCGCACCGAGGAGTATTTGGCGGCGAATCCGGCCCCCGCGGCGGAGATTCGGGTGAAAGCCGGCGGGACGCGGGCCGGGGCCTTGACCGCGCTCGAAGCCGAAGTTACTTTCGACACCGGGGCGTTTCCGGCCTCACCCCTGGGAATCTGCTGTCACCTGCTCGGCAGCAGCTATCGCTGCCCGAACGTCGATATTCGCGGCGTCGAGGTGATGACGAACAAGGTCAGTCCAGCCGCGTATCGCGCTCCCGGCGCCCAGCAGGCCTACTACGCGCTCGAATCGACGATCGATGAGCTGGCGCGGAAGCTCGGCCTGGATCCTCTGGCGTTTCGCCTGAATAACGCGGTCGCCGAAGGGGACGCGCGGGTCGACGGCGCGACCTGGCCGCGAATCGGCTTGCGCGAGTGCCTCGAAAAGGCGCAAGAGCACCCGATCTGGCGGAATCGTCACAACAAGGCTTCGGACGAAGGCGTCGGAATCGCGATTGGCGGCTGGCCGGGTGGGCTGATGCCGGCCGAGGCCGGTTGCCGCATGGATCCGGACGGGACCTTTACCGTCGTCACCGGCTCGGTCGACCTGACCGGCACGAACACCAGCTTCGCGCTGATCGCCGCCGACGTGCTGGGCGTTCCGGTCGAAAAGATTCGGGTGGTGAACGGCGATACCTCGACCGCGCCATTTGGACCGGTCTCCGGAGGCAGCTTGACGACCTATATGGTCGGCCCGGCCGTCCAGGGCGCGGCGGCGCACGCGCGCGAGCAGATTCTGCAGATCGCCGCGGACGAGCTCGAAGCGGCGGTGGAGGATCTCGAAATCGCCGACGGCGCGGTCCGGGTAAAAGGTGTGCCGGATCGCAGTCTGACCCTAGAAAAGATCGGCGACTTGACGATGAACTTCGGCGCGCCCTACGCGCCGGTTCAGGGCCAGGGCAAGCGCGGCAAGGCGCCGAACGCGCCCGGATTCACCGTCCACCTGGCGAAGGTTCGGGTGGACCAGGCGACCGGCAACGTCGAACTGAAGGAGTACGCCGCGATCCAGGACGTTGGCAAGGCGATCAACCCGGCCGAGGTGCGGGGACAGATCATGGGCGGCGTCGTCCAGGGGATCGGCTGGGCGCTACGCGAAGCGCTGGTCTACGGCGAAGCCGGCGAGCTTCTCACCGCGTCGCTGATGGACTACGCCTTGCCGGTTGCCATGGACCTGCCGATGATCGACACCGTTCTGGTTGAAGTCCCGGCACCCGAAGGTCCATTCGGCGCGAAGGGGGTCGGCGAGCCGCCGGCGATCCCCGGTCCCGGAGTCATCGCGAACGCCGTTCGCGACGCCATCGGGGCGCGCCCGACCGAGATTCCCATGACCGCCGAACGGGTGCTGGACACCATCCGCGCGGCGAAAGGCAAGTCCTGAGCGACGGCCAGGCGGTAGTCGCCGGGCGTGGCCCTCACCCTCTCTCGCCGCGGCGGGAGAGGGGCAGTGTGAGGGAATGGGCCCTCTCCCTGCACAGTCGCTAGTCGGCGGGCGACCGCCCGCTCGGCCCCCTCCTGTCTCCTGTCTCCTGACTCCTATCTCCTCGTCAACGAATCCCAAGCGCGTCGGTGCCGCCTAACGATCCGTTCTTGACAAAGAACATTTGTCGCTCGACCACCGAAGGCAAACTCGTCGTTATACGCGCCGAGACGGGCGAATTGACGACGAGCGAGTTGACGTCAACGGACAGCGGCGTGTTCGCCGGCACCGCGACGTCGCGGCTGACCACCTGCCCGCTCGGGAGGAGAAAGTCCAGGTGCGCCGTCATACTCGTGGAATTGGGATTGAGGATAAAAATGAACTCGTGAAATGGCTGCTGGGTCGAACCTTCGGCAAGGAACCACTGCGTCGCGAGCGCCGAGGCTCCGACTTTCCCCATCGCGCCGCGCGGCTCAGTTCCAAAGAACATCGACCGTTGCACGACGATGTTCCCGGTCGCGCTGACGCCGACCCCCATGCTCGCGCTCGGCAGGACCTGATTCAGGAAAAGCGTTTGCCGACTGTTTGGCGGTAAGCCCTGGGTTACGGTCACGACTGCCCCGTTGGACTCGTAAAGGGTAACCGTCGCGGTCACCGGCGTCGGGTTGGGGTTCTGCAGCAAAAGGAACGAGTCGAAGGGACGGGACACGCCAATCACGGTGTGATTCCCGGTTTTGGCGTCGGCGAAGAACCAGGTTTTGCCCGGCGCGTTCGCGCCAGCGGTTGCCGCGGCCGCGTTACCTGGGAAGCGGAACATCGACTCTTCGACCACGGTCGGCAGACTGGAGTCAACGCGCACCGAGAAAGCCTGATTGGGCAGGATTTGATTGACGAAGACGCTCGTGCGGGAGGTTGGCGGTAACGTCAAAACCTGGGTTGCCGGCGTGCCCCCGCCGAGCAAAAAGTAGGTGATCGTCGCGGTTGCCGACGTGCTGTTCGGGTTCTGCAGCAGGAGCCAGGTCTGGAACGGATTCTGACTCGAGCCTTCGCTAAAGAGCCAGGTCGTTTGTGGACTCGAGATGCCCGGCACGTCGGTTCCGTCGAAGTTGACGAACATGGAACGCTCGGCGAAAACCGGCTGACTGCTGTCGATCCGGGTAGAGAACGCGACGTTCGGGATGACCTGGTTGGCGAAGACGCTGAAGCGCGACGTTGGACCGACGACGAACGAGCGCGTCACCGTTCCGTTCCCCTGGATCTGAAAGGTGAAGGTGACGTTCGCGGCGATTGGGCCAGAGTTTTCGATGAGAAACCAGGTATCAAAGGGCGGCTGGGTCGATCCTTCCGCGAAGAACCACGTGGTCGCGGGGGCGAACGACGCGGACTGGCTTGGTTCGGCGGCGGGACTGGCCAGGGCTGGCGTGGCCATCGCGAGCAGCAGGGCAATCGCGAACGCCAGGCGGCCGGTCATGCCGCCAAACCGGCGAAGCAAAGCGGCGAAGACTTTTCTCACAATTCCTAACCTTTCTCATTCTCGCGTGAAGCGATGGGCACTCGGCCACATCTGCCGGCGGGCCCGCAAGTTGCATACCGGACGGCTAACCGTCCGCCTGAGGAACCCGGGTGATCGCCAGGGCCCGGGGCCAACGTAGGTCGCCGCCCTGATGGAGATTAACGAAATACTCGGGTATCCGGCACTCGCCGGGACCGGACCTAACCCCCCGCCCCTTCCCGACACGGGCATAGGGGAAGGCAAAAAACTGTCAGGTTGAGCCATGATAGAGGGCCTGGCATTCAACCGACCAGGTGGGAGCGTCCCAATCCGGAAAGTCCCAGCGCAGGTGGAGGAGACGATGGCCCGCGA